>Ga0131853_10000070_pt1 | contig 143775 bp, 123 predicted proteins | sample TergutLab28metaG_FD_92764 | JGI IMG/M metagenome (GOLD analysis project Ga0131853, IMG submission 92764) | Labiotermes labralis P1 segment gut microbial communities from Petit-Saut dam, French Guiana - Lab288 P1 (version 2) (version 2) | ecosystem: Host-associated > Arthropoda: Insects >...
GGACATGGATTATCGTGTCCACAATCATCACCCCAGCGGTTATCAAGCCGCGCTTTTACATATTTTTTGAAATCATCGTCATCGCTGGCATGATGAATATTGTGAACACACATATCACAGCGCCCACCGTTGACCGATTTTTTGTTGGTTTCTATCGGCCACGGTTCACGATTGGGAGGCATTTTTATAAGCATCAATTTTTTAGCAAACTTCCAACTTTCCATATCATAAACGGAAACTCGCACACTAAAACCAGTGTCTCCGTGTCTAATCGGGTTGTATTCGCTTAAAATTTCGAGCGGAAATTCGGAACGCCGAGCCATTAATCGGTCAATCTCGTCTTTATTAAAAATAAATAGAAAGTCGAAATGGTCTTGAGCGTTATAAATATTAACAATCATTCTGTCGCCGTTGCAATACATCAACGTGTCGTTGCCATTAGAAATTTCATCAAGGAAGTAGTTTTTATAAATGAATCGACAGGCTTTTTCGCTGGCTTTTTGTAACAGGGTTTGTTCGCTCATGGTATTTATCTCCTTATGTTCATAATATAAATTTTTATACTAACGTGCTTTTGTATTTACCATAACGTCATTACGCCCTTTTTCCATTAGCTCTGCGTTTTTATTTTCTATAAGCGAAATTGTACTATGTCCGTGATTTCATGCCCCTCTGATGGAATAGGCGGTGGTGGTTGAGTTCCAGAACCAGGTCCCCCACGTGAGATAACAAAAATTAGCACAATGATTAAAATAGTAGCTGAAGTTAATAGTTTTTTCTTCACTATATTTCACCTCTACTGGCAAAATACATGCCTATAGATTTTTGTCATTTCCCTTGTTATTCTGAAAGACTTGCCATTGCGTCTTGATTTTTCATAATGCAACTCTAGGAGTGAGCAGTACTCTAAAGCAATGAAATGATCATGCATTTTGCGAAAATATGGTATTGCAATTTTTTCTATGTAATCACATGACTCATTGTTGTTTGTAGACATGTGACTGCTTACTATAAGATAGTGGCCCAAAGCTTCAAAATAAGATTCCCAAAGCTTATTTCCATTGCATAAATCTTTAGCTTCTTCCAACAATACTTTTGCTTTTGTAAAGGTGTTTAACTGGATAGTACATTGGATTTTGTGATAATAAGATGCATAACAGTCATTAGTACCTATTTGTGAACATCTAATAGCTTCGTCAAAATACTCAATAGCAGATGCCCATTCTTGGACTTTTTTATACATAAATCCATAATAAAGCATAGTACGGCCTATGTACTCATCAGATTTAAGTCCATCAGCAATTATAAGACATTCGTCTAGTAATTTTCTCGCTTCGCTTATCTCATTTACTCGTATATAGTTTAATGCAAGCAAGTGCATGGAGTGCAAATGATAATTTGTTATTCTTACACTTTCGTTTGGTAGCTGCGTCTTTAATGTGATAAATATGGCTTTAAAAGGTATTTCAAGATATGTATAACATGCAGCTATTCTGTGATAAATATATGCCTTATCCATTTTTGAAAGTCTTTCATGTTTCTCTGCTAGATTTAGTGCTTTAAAATTAAACTCCAGACTGTCTTCATGGCATCCCCGAAGTAATAAAGAATAACTTTTTTCACAGTGATAATGATACAGACAGTCGGCGTTCATTTCATTAATACGGTTTTCGAGTATGTTAAGTTTCTTTTCCACAGTCGCAAGATCACCTTCTGCTTGAAACATAGAAATTTCAATCATCTTGTATTGCATAACAATATCAAGGTCACAAGGTTCTAAATTTTCAATATTAGCCATTTCTTTATGTATAGCTCTGGCCTCATCCATCCTTCCAAACTTAATGAGGTCACTCCAATATAATAGTCGCTCTTTAAATGCCGCACATTCACGTTCAGATAAAGGCAAACCTTCTATTCTAAAAAGAATTTTAATATTTGCAAGTTGTTTAGGGGTATACTCAGCCTTATCTTTTTCTACTTGGATAATCCTTTCCTGCGCCGCCCCTATATTCTCAGCTAGCACCACTTGGGACATGCCATGATGTCTTCTAAGTAAACGTATTTTTTTGCCTATAGACATCAAATCATTTTGAGGTGTGGACATAATGACATCGCTCCAAACGTTATTTGTCTTTTACTTAGTCTATCAGCGCAACACTAAAATAATACAATCTTCCATACTAATATGCAAATTTTCAAACAAATAATACATGTGCGATACAAGGGTGTCAATATCTTATATGCACACAGAAATAAATAAAAAAAGACAGTTTGCTGATATTATACCGATTCCAATTAAAATCTTATCTGCCTATCGCGGCAAAACCACTTGAAACGCTTGATTCGCGTTTCAAGCCGCCGCTCTGTCAGACAAGTTTTAATTTGGAATCGGTATTGTCCATATCAGCAAACTGTCACAAAGATACCCTGCGCAACAAACATATTGCCCCGATGATAATGCCAAAACCGGAAAAGTAACACTCTCCTAATTTTTCTTATATGATACTCCCCACAGCCCCAGCAATGGCTACTAAAATAACCTAATCCTGATACCCATTAGGATTATTAGTCTGCCAGCGCCAAGTATCGGCATATGCCTCTTCCGGAGTTTTTACCGCCTTCCAATTAAGCAGCTCATGTGCCTTGGCAGGGTCGGCATAAGATACTCCACTATCCCCCGGGCGGCGGTCGGTTATCCGATATGGAACCTTAACGCCATTGACCTTTTCGAAGGTGTGAATCATCTCAAGGACGCTGGTGCCTTTTCCTGTACCTAGGTTAAACGGGTGCGCCCCCTCAACCTTAGTAGCATACTCTATAGCTGCAACATGCCCTGTTGCAAGGTCGCTTACATGGATATAATCCCTAATCCCAGTACCATCAGGAGTATCATAGTCTGCCCCAGTAACAGGCAATTCCTTATGCTTGCCCACGGCAGTTTGAGAAAGATATGGAAGAAGGTTATTGGGAACCCCAGAAGGATCTTCACCAATAGTTCCGCTTTCATGCGCGCCTATGGGGTTGAAGTATCTAAGAAGTACAGCAGAACAATTACCACGCGCTTTAACCGCATCTGTAATTATCTGCTCACACATATATTTAGTCCAGCCATATGGGTTCGTGCAGCCCCTTGTTGAATCCTCGGTAAGGGGCATTTCATTATCTGCACGATATACTGTCGCGGAAGAAGAGAAAATCAAATGCTTAATACCATGCTTCTCCATAGCTCGTAGCAGATTTATTGTTGAGACGATATTATTTTCATAGTAATTAAGAGGAATGGACACTGACTCAGCCACAGCCTTTAACCCAGCAAAGTGGATTACACAGTCCGGCTTATGGTCAGCACAGACCTTATCTAAGGCCTCAGTGTCGCAGATGTTTATTTCTATGAAGGGGAAATCCTTGCCCACGATAGCTTTAACCCGTTCAATAGCCTTGGGGTGGCTATTGGCAAAGTTGTCTACAACCACGATTTCATGGCCATTTTTAATTAGTTCTACACATGTATGGCTTCCAATATACCCGGCACCACCTGTCACCAAAACTTTCATGCTACACCTCTTTCATTATAATGTTTTGCATATCATCCCAGTATTTTTCCATTTCTGCCACCAGCTTAAACTGGGTACGGCAGCGGTCTAGATTATGACCTTCCCGTTTTGCGCCAAAATAGTTATCCCCGTCAATAAAATCTGTAAGGAAACGAAGCCCACATTCCAATGTCATCATTTTGGCACCATCTCGTAAATGCTGTATTTCGCACTGGGTAAGGCTTTTGCCGCATGATTCTAAGAATCCATCGGTGTATGCCTCGAATAAAGGAAGGGAGAAGTTAACCTTAGATAAATCCATTTCATCCTCAGCCCCGGTGGAAGCACCGAAGCGTATCGAATCTCCAAAGTCATTAACGGAAAGTCCCGGCATTACCGTATCCAGATCTACTACACATACAGCTTTACGAGAGTCACGGTCAAAAAGGACATTATTAAGCTTAGTATCATTGTGGGTTACGCGTAGGGGTAGGTCGCCTTTTTCTAATAGGTTCATAAGTGTGGCGGCATAGCCTTCACGGGCTAAGGCGAATTCGATTTCCTTGGCGGCTAGGGCAGCTCTGCCGCAAGGATCGGCCTTTAACACTTTATGAAAATTCATATATCTATTAGGGGTATCATGAAATTTTACTATGGTCTCATTTAAGGTTTCCGCAGGGAAATCAGCAAGCTGACGCTGGAAGTTTCCAAAGGCCACACCGCTTTCTCTAAAATCGCTAGGATGCTCAGCTTGCTGCAAACATAGGCTATCACTAATATAATAGTACATACGCCAGTAATCACCACTATCGTCTACTAGCCAGTCGTCTCCAGCTTTTGTGGGCACTAGGCCTAGAGCCTTTCTGCTTTCGGCTACTTGCTTGCCTACAAATAAGGTTACAGCCCTTACATTTTCCATTAGTTCATCAGGTTTTTTAAATACGTTTTGGTTTATGCGCTGTAGTATATAGGCTCTGCCTGTGATATCTAGTACAAAGTAGGTATCGTTAATATGGCCGCTTCCGTATCGCATATGATAAACCGGTGTGCCGTCTGTTACAAACTGGAATGCTTGCTTTGGAATCTCTTGCATGCTTTCTACCCCCAAATTTTTTCTGGATATACGCCATCGGCCTTCATTTTTGTAATGGCTGCGCGTACTCCGGGCATATCTTCTGCATAGGTAACCCCGTACCACTTATCTATTGTAGGAAGGACTTCAACTTTGGCCTTTCCTTCTATCAGCAATTCACCCACTACATTAGGGAGAAAGTATTCACATTTTTGTGGATTCTCTTTCAGGCCTTTTGTTAGAAAGGCTTCAAATCTGCTCTCTATTTCACCTATCATGGAATGGCCAAAGCCCCACATATTCATAGAAACAAGGGTACCAGCAGTAAGGTGAACTGTCCCTCCATATGCAGGATATGTCGCACCCCCTGGGGCTGGTGCAATTTCTGTAGTTTCGTTGATATCTACTAAGCGGTCGCCATCTAGGGTACAGACACCTCGGGCTACGGTTCCGCTTTCTGTTAATGTATTTTCTATTTGATAGCCTACCATTGCGTGATGTGTGGCACTGGCTTTAGTTTCTAGGAAGTTATACATCATCGTATATGCGGCTTGGCCATAGAAGTCGTCTGCATTGATTGCCATAAATGGGCCTTCAATAAAATCCTTAGTGCAAAGAACGGCATGGGCTGTACCCCAAGGCTTGGTACGACCTTCAGGGATTTGGAACCCCGGAGGGAGTTTGTCCATGGTCTGATGTGCGTAGCGGATATTTAGCTTTTTGGATGCCTTTGCGAATTGCTCAGTAAAATCTTTTTCGTTTAAAGGGTTTATTATACACACTACATCCCTAAACCCGGCACGATACGCGTCATATAAGGAGTAGTCTATGATGATGTGGCCATTGTCATCTACCGGAGCCATTTGCTTTAGTCCGCCGTATCGGCTTCCTAGGCCCGCGGCCATTATTACTAGGGTCGGTTTATTCACCATAAGCCTCCATTTCAATTACCGCACCTTTATTATGCCGTGATTCTTCTGCTGCAAAACACAGCAAATGATTTTTTGCGGATATTTGGGCATGAGAAATATCTGCGACTTCTTTACCGCGGATATAATCTATGAAAGACCGCATAATCCCTGAGTCGCCGCCACCGTGGCCTCCGGAGGATTTGATATCAATATCTTTATCTTCCCCGGTTAGAAAGTTCGATACAATAATTGTATCGTGAGCAGTGTGGCCTTTAATTTGGCCTTTGGTTCCCATGATCTTAATGGAGCGGCTGGTTTCTGGGGTGAATGATGACATAGAGAAAATGGCGGTGATACCATCTTCAAACTCCATGCTTACCACTTGGTGGTCTACTACATCGTTATCGCATTGGAATACGCAGCGGCCATATGGGCCGGTTTTAAGGGCAGCTTCTACTTCATCGTCGGTAGGGTTGGCGTGGCCGACAGCTACAGAGCGGAACCACTCGCTTCCTTTCATATAGAGCTTGCGTGTGTCGTATTCGCAATCTATAGGGCAGCCGTCTGTACAGCGCGGTGGCGCATTGGCGGGACAGTTATCCTTATTGAAATATGACAGAGAACCAAAAGAAGACAGTCGCAGGCAGTTTTTACCTATTAGCCATTGAAGCATATCCATGTCGTGACAGGATTTTTGCAAAATCATTGGGCTGCTTTCTTTTGTATTGCGCCAGTTACCTCTTGTAAAGCTATGTGAATGATGTTCATTGCCCACATTTTCGTTGTGGACTACAGTGGTTATTTTCCCTATTTCTCCACTATTGATTATGTTCTTTATGGCTACACAGAATGGGGTATAACGCATTACGTGGCATACCACGACTTTTACACCCTTGGCCTCGGCGGCTGCTGCTACGTTTTTACATTCTTTGGGGCTTGGGGATATAGGTTTTTCCAGCAGCACATCATAGCCTTGCTTGATAGCGGCCATTACCGGCTCGTAGTGTACATCGTCAGGGGTGCAGATAAATACTACATCTGCCCACTTTTCGCGGGAAAATACTTCCTCCCATGTATGCAGACAGTTAGCTCGGTCAATATTGTATTTTTCTAAAAACTGATTGCGCCTGGCTTCATGAGGCTCGGCTACTCCCACAAACTCAAGTTCGTTTGGATGGGAGAGTGCATGTACTGCATAGGCGTTTCCGCGTTGGCCGGCACCTATCATTATTGCTTTGATTGGGGTCATATGTTTCCTCCTTGGATATTTATCATATTTCCTTTTGGCAATTCTTTATCACTATAGCCTACTGTATAGCTAGTATCAATCACATTTTTTATGGTTATATATCAAAATTGTAACTTAATCCTGATTCGGTTGCAAAATTACATATCTCCTTCAAGCCATATCGGACTATGCACTGCTTGCCCGCTTTGGAGTGAATAACTACTGTTTTTGGCTTTCCGTCCTGCCAAACAAGGTCAATTTCAAATCCGCCTCTGGCTCTTAGGCCTGTAAATTCGCCAGACTGCCAGGAAGATGGAAGTGCGGGTAATAACTCAGTATAGCCATTATGAGACTGGATCAACATCTCAGAAATGGCGGCCGTAGCTCCGAAGTTGCCGTCTATTTGGAAAGGAGGATGAGCATCAAAGAGGTTGGCGTATAGACCGCCGTGATGAGAAAATCCTTCATTTGCAGGTACTAAGTTGAAGAACTGTTGTAGGACTTTTAGAGTCCTATCCCCATCTTTAAGTCTTGCCCATAGGCAGGTGCGCCATGCCAGGCCCCAGCCTGTGCTTATATCGCCTCGGATTTCTAGAGTTTTTTTGCAGGCTTCTAGTAAGTCGGGGGTAGATGAGTTTATTGCATTGCCTGGGTATAGACCGTATAAATGGGAAAGATGGCGGTGCTTTTCTTCTCCATCTTCAAAGTCATGGCCCCACTCTTGTAGTTGACCTTTTGTGCCTATTTTCATGGGTATTAGCTGGATTGTTTTTTTGGGTAAAAGCTTTGTGAAATCATCGACTATGCCAAGTAACCTGGCTGCTTTCATGCAATTGTTAAATAACTCTCTTATCAAAGAGATATCACAGGTTGCGCCTGATGTGATGGAATATTTTTCACCTTTATATATAAAGCTATGCTCTGGTGATGTGGAGGGGGCTGTTGTTAAATTGCCACATTCATCTTCTATAAGCCAATCCAGACAAAACTCTGCGGCACCCTTCATTATGGGGTAGGCTTTCTTTAAGAAGGCGATATCCCCAGTAAACTGATAATGCTCCCATAAATGGGCGGTTAGCCATACTCCGCCCATTGGCCAGATGGCATATACCGGATGGCCCCAGCCATAGTCTCCTGTGGGAGCGGTTTGCCCCCATATGTCTAGGTTATGATGGGCTACCCAGCCATTGGCATTGTAGTTTACATAAGCGGTTTTACTACCGTTTTCGGCTATGCGGGCTATGAAATCAAATAGAGGCTTATGACACTCAGAAAGATTAGTCACTTCCGCCGGCCAATAATTCATTTGGGTGTTGATGTTTGTCGTGTAGTTGCTGCGCCATGGAGGTTGCATTTCTTTGTTCCAGATGCCTTGAAGGTGTGCGGGTACGCCCCCAAGACGGGATGCGGCAATCATCAGATATCTGCCATACTGGAATAGGAGCTCTACTAATCCTATATCCTGTGGGTTGTATGACATTAGGCGGGTGTCGGTATCTAGTTCCTCTAATTGGGGAGATTTTTGACCTAGATTTATTTTGGCTCTATTAAAAAGAGCAGTATAGTCTGCTATATGTCGGGCCTTTAAGATCTCGTAAGCCTGGGTTGTGGGTTTAGTGAGTTCAATCGAGCCTGAGAAGTTGGTCGCGGCTGTTACTATTATTATTACAGAATCACTTTCCTTTATAACTTGTGCTTCTATTATAAATGACAAGGCTTTTGTGGTTTCAAAATCCCCGTATCGTATGGGGTCCGGATCATTATAGTCTGGGCGCATTACCACTTCTGGTGCTATGCCTTTGACGGTAATTTTAGTGTCTTTGGTAACCACCTTATGCTTATGTGGGCTGTCCAGGTTTATCGTGAAGTCTATTGTCCCCGGCCTATCTGCGGTAAGGCGGATTACCAGGGCATTATCCGCGTAGGTACAGAAATATTCCCGTGTGAAATGGATATCACCTGCCTTATATGTTGTGCGGCATATGGCACTGCTTATATCAAGCTGGCGGTTGTATTCTGTGATTTCTTCTGTATGGGCTAGGTTAATCCGCAAATCTCCCATGGGCATATACGCCTGGGTAAAGGGGCCCATCATCTTTTTACCTAGTGCATCAGCTTGTACATAATCTTGATTTTTTATTGCCTCACGGATTTGAGGCAGGATATCCCTAGCCTCTGGGTTATTCCAATCAGAAGGAAACCCCGACCATAATGTCTCCTCATTGAGCTGAATTAGATCAGTTTCAACACCACCAAAAACCATAGCCCCAAGGGCGGAGTTCCCTAGGGGCAGTGCATCAGTCCAATGCTTAGCGGGTTTACTGTACTTTAAACGCACTGGGCACCCTCCTTACATTTCCTTTGTAATATATAGTGATTTCTTCAGTTGACACGGTAAGTGCAGGTGATTCTTCTAAATAGCTCTCTGGTGACTCTCCTGTTGCCCCTAAAATGGCGGAAGCAAAGGTATATATCCCTGGCGATACTGTTGCTGTTAGGGTCGGGATAAGGGTTAGGGGTGTCATTAGATTGGTATTTGGCTCGGTTTGTACAATTATGGGTTGTTGCTGACCGTATAGATTAATCATTGCGGATATGCTTTCTGGGCGGATAACAGCACAGCAATTATCGTCATTTATTCTTATTAGCCCACCTTGTCTATCGATGGCAAAGCCGCCATCGGCTAAGGCTAGCTTTCTTTTAGTGTCCACCATATGGATGCGTACATGCCATGGGAATATGGGGATTATATAGCTTTCGATGATTACGTTGCTCCAGGGCTTCCATTTCGAATATAAGTAATCGTCGTAAATTTGGTAGGATTCCACGCCATACTTCATACGATAAAAGTCATCGTTTTCGCATACGGCTAAAGTATTATCGAAGGCGCCTTGGCTTAGGCCGATGGTAGATTTGGGTACAGAGAAGCCGAAGTGGCTAGAGTATACAAATTTCTCATATTTAGACTGTGCATGAGAAAGCCATGGAGCCGCGTGTTGGCCTACCACGAAGAATTGCCGCTGCGTATCATCGCCTTGGATTATACCCCGCGCTTCTGGAATGGGGATGTGATCGGGTAGCTTAGGCGCTTTTTCTTTAGCTGTCCAGAATGGATGGTTTTGGGGCACAGCCATAAACATAAATGCCTTCATAGCCCAATATGTGGAGCCGAAGGCATTATAGGCCTCTGCCATCACTAGATTGGGATAATAGTATCCTATAGATAGCTCTCCGTTATCTGTGAAAATGTCCTGCTTAAACCAGTGGCGTAGATTTTGCAGGGCAAGATACTTTACCTCGCCCCATGGTATTGCCTCAATGCCCGACAGCGCCAGCGCACCAAAGAAGGCAGACATGGCAAAGCGGTAAGTCATAGACCGCCCAAAGGGGATAGCTTCGCCACTTGAGGCGAAGAAAGCTGGAAATGTTTTCGCAAACTCAATAGCCCGCTGCTTAAACAGCGGGGGATACACCGGGTCAAAATCCGCGTATGTTGCGTACAGTAACCCGCAAAAGTGTATGGCAAAGGGTATATAGTAATCAATTTGTGGGCGTATTCCGTCAGTATACCAGCCACGTGCGATGTACATAGAATCTATTGTTTCTAGGTCTTGGGTTAATCGGGCTTGGTCATGTTGACGGTCACATAGCTTGAAGGCCAGATTGACCAGTATCCTAAAGAACCGCCAATTGCTTACATGGATTTCGTGGTGGTTTATCTGTGCCAGCCAGTTGTATAAGTTGTCTTGCTGGGGCTGGGTTAATGCGTCCCAATAGTGCTTACGGGCGATAATCATACCAACTGATATTGAAGCCATTTCCACCATGCGTTGTTCTTCCCTCAGTAGTACTCCCCAATAACCTTTGGAGGTTGGGTTAGTGCCTTCAATTATCTTTTCTAGATATTTTTCAAAGCACTGGTAACCATCGCCTGCTGCCATCAGCGGTGATATCCCCCAAAGGGGACGGGCTACGGCTTCAATCTCACCTACAAAGTCCCCATGTTGGGCTGTGCCGGAGCCGTATTTCAGGCCGTACTGTGAGAAGCAGCCTTCCAAAGGATGCAGCAACTCTAATAAAGCGTCCTTGACATCGTTACGGGTTTTGAGTGGATTGTTCATTAGTTTCGGGTTATGCATGGTATCCTCCTACCAATATATTTTCCAATCCATAGACAATCTAGTTAATAGCTCCAGCCAGAAGTAATCCCCCCACAGAGTACATTCGTCTACGCCCCAGTCAGCGCGGGCGTTATATGGGGATTGTTTGTTGTATACGCCATGAAGCAGAAGGCCATTGGATTTATCTGATTCGGCAGCATAATCGCGAGCCAATGAACCGGCGATTTTTCTCGCGATGCTGGTGTAGTATGCGGCTTTGTCTTTAGGCAGATGCTTCGCCATCTCCAGCATACCGCAACAGGCAATAGCCGCAGAAGAAGAATCCTTGGGCTGACCGTGCTTATCATCAAAGATTAAATCCCAATAAGGCACCATATCCTTACAGCCTGACTCCAGGCGCTTAATAAAGAAATCTGTAACACCGTAAAACATATCCATACAGGCCGGGTCTTTGGTGTACAGATACGCGATTGCTGTACCATATATCCCCCAGGCTTGGCCCCGCGCCCATGGTGACGAGTTCTTATATCCCTGGGCCGTAACGCCTCGGTCAGGCTCTCCAGTTTCTGGGTCGAAGAAAAAGGTGTGATAGGTAGAAAAGTCCGGCCTTACCAGGTTTTTTAGGGCAGTCTGGGTATGAAGTCGTGCTACTGTTCGGTACTTCTCATCTCTGGTTTCCTGCGTAGCCCAATATAAAAGGGGCAGATTAAGCAAGCAGTCAATTATCAGCCGATAATTAGCCTTTGCACCAATCTCCCCCCATGCCTGAATAAAGTTACCTACTTTGTGAAACCGTGTCATAAGTTGATCCGCCGCCATTATAGCCGCATCCCGCCCTACTGTACTACCCACAAGCCGCCACGCTGCAATACATGACAAAGAATACAAAAATCCCATATCATGATGAGCCACACCTATTTTTTTCTTGATACGGTTATCAAATGAATCTACCTGGACAAGTGCCGCATCTTTAAATGCATCATCTCTTGTAAGTTCCCACGCCAGCCAATATTGGCCTGTAAGGAAGCCGGGAGTCCATTCTATATTTTCTGCAGGGAAGTAGTAGTTGTTTAGGCTGGTTTCTTCCTTGAACATATGAGTAAAGTCCGGTAATCCCGCCTTCAATATTTCTGTTGCGGTATTGATAGCCTTGGTTATCTCCGGTTTTGTGATTTCCATTTTTGTGATTTCCATTTTTGTGATTTCCATGACGCTCATCAAATCACCTCGCGATTTTTTCTTATTTTACTTCATAAAAAGAGCCGCTACCAGCCAAAGCGTAGTAGCGGCTCCTTTACCTTGCCTATTTAATCCAAGGAGGATTATCTGCCGCGGAAGTTATCATATGCACGTTGCCAGATTTCTTCCAGTTCAAGGATACCCATGGAAATTGCTTCATCTACAAATGCATCCCATTGGTCTTCGATTTCTGTCCAGTCGTTGAGGATGAAACCGTGGATGGTTGCATCTAAGAAAAGATTAAGCTGTGCGTTGATATCGTTAACAAGTAGCTGCTCATCAAATGGCAGTCTCATAACAGGGAACTGTGCAGGAGCAAAGCCGCGCTCGTATCCGGCTGGGTCTTCGTACATACGTTGTGCCATTGTAGTCCACTCTGTACCAGCGCGAAGCTCATATCTAAGGTCGGCCATGTATGGGAACGCACCTACAGCACCGTTTTGTTGGCGAAGGATATTGAGAACAGTAACACCCTGGTCACGGTTGGTTACATATGGCAGGAACTCAGGCTCGCCATCGGCGTCAAAATCCCATGTTACACCTTGAGGGCCGAAGTTAAGAAGCAGCCTTCCGATACCGTGGTATAAGAAGTCCATCAACTGAACAGTACGCTCTGGATGTGGATTATGTGGAGTAATGGCCCAGCCATTGTTATTGGTTGCGGCACGTTGTACTTCAGACCATCTGGTTCCGTGTGTGCCTGTTGGCGGGATAAATGGTACCAATAAGAAATCAGGGAATTCTGCTTGCATAAGTGGGTTAAAGTCGCCGGTTGACATTGGGAAGTGCTGAAGCATACCGCCTTGATTGGTGCCAAACAGCTCTTGGCGGTTCATCCATTGGCGGGTAAAGAGTTCCACATCAATAAGGCCTTCTTGGTACCAGCGAGAAATATTTTGGATGGCTACTTTAAACTCAGGCTGAATCCAGTAATGTACGATTGTATTTTCGTTGCCGGTTTGGGGGCCTAAGCGGATTTGTGTTTCATTGCCAAAGGTTCTGGCACCCCAGAAGGTACCCAAAGAACGGATGGCGTTGTTGGTTCCGTTAGAAAAGAAAGGTGCTACCCAATCATTGCCGGTGATTTCTGGCATATCATCTCTAAAGCGAGATAGTACATACTCAAGCTCTTCAATGGTATCGGGGATATCCAGTTCAAGGATATCTAGCCAGTCTTGGCGGATCCAGTAAACTTCGGATACGGCGAACTGCTCGAACACATCGTTAAGATTAGGCATGTGATAGATATTTCCGTCTGGGGCGGTAATGGCTGCTCTGATTTCTGGAAAACGTTCCATCAGGTGAGAGAAGTAAGGGGCGTGCTCTGCAATTAGGTCATTGAGAGGGATAAATGCGCCCTGCATACCAAACTCAATAAAGCGTGGAGCGTGAGTTCCGCCGTAGATATCTGCCGGGAAGCCTTCTGCGGCTTCAAGATTCCATACTTCTACCGCATTTACGTTAACATCATCGGCAACACCTACCAATGTAACGCCAGTTAGTTCGCGGATTTGCTCCCATACTCTCCAGTCATCATCCCACACATGTTGGTCAAAGATGTAGTGGATAGTAAGGGTTACAGGTTCCATTGCGTCGAAATCAACTTCCAAATCTTCTTCAGATGGTGGGGTAGGCTCTGCTGTAGGTTCTGGGGTAGGGGTTGTCACTGGTTCTGGTGTTGCGGCGGGTTCATCGTTGTTACCGCAGGCTGTAAAAATAAATGCAGCAACAACCAGTAAAGCCACAAGCGCTAAAAACTTTCTCATGTTAGTTCCTCCTTTTAAACGTAGGGCGTGTGCCCCACTTGATATATAGAATCACGCCATATGGCGGTATCCACTAAGCTTTTATGCCGCCTTCAAATATGCCCCTTTTAAAGAACCGCTGCATATAAGGGAAAACGATGATTACAGGAATCATAGCCGCAAAAATCAGTGCGTAAATAAGGGTTTGACTGCTTAGAGCCGGGTCAAGAAAGGCATCAACTTCCTCCATCATAGCTGTACGCCTGATAATGAAGTTGCGCAAATATAACTGCAAGGGAATCTGCTCATCACTTCGTAATAGTATATTAGCCCAAAGCCACGCGTTCCAACTGGCCACACCTTGCTGAAACGCAAGAACTGCAATGGTAGGCTTGATAGAAGGTATTGCAATATGCCACAGTATCTGAAAATCATTGGCGCCATCTAAGATAGCTGCTTCAAAGAGACCATCGGGTATACCCTGATAAGCAGATTTAGCTATAAGAATACTAATCATGCCCGTGCCGCTACCCAGCAAAATAAGCCCGGCAAAATTTCTCAGCCCCAGTTCCCCAAGATTAACAAACTGAGGAATCTGCCCTGCGTTGAAGAAGAATGTAATCAGCATCAAAATCGTAAACAGCTTAAAGCCGGGCATATCTTTTTTTGTATAGGCATACGCGGCAGTAAGCAGTACAAACATGGTCAAAGAGGTTTGTAACGTGGTTATGATAATAGAGTTGCCATAGGCCCGCCAAAACTGCGGCTCAACAATAACTTCCCTATATGAAGCTAAAGTTGGATTAACAGGGAAAAATGTAACCTGCCCAGTATCAACCGCCCAGCCCGAGCTTATAGAAGCAAAAAATGTATACAAAATCGGATACATAATAATAAAAACCAAAACACCGATTATAAGCTTTACAAGAAAATCAAATACCCTATCTCCGGTAAAAATCTTTTTTCTGCCCACAAAGCGCCCTCCTTTCCAAGTTAGAATAATGTATTGCCGCCAAGCTTTTTAGCCACAAGGTTTGCGCCAATTACAAATACCATACCAACTACGTTCATAAGAAGCCCCGCAGCAGCGGCCAGTGATAGGTTTTGAATTGCGTTATGGATTGGCATTAGCCCCATGCGCCACACAAATGACTCAAGTACATCAATAGACTGATAGGTAAGAGGCTCAACAAGCAGCAGTACCGCTTCTGCGTTAGCTCTAAGGATGTTGCCAAAGCGCATAATAAACAGTACAGAAATAAGTGGCAGAATCCCAGGGATGGTTATATGCCAAATCCTTCTGAGGCGGCCGGCTCCATCAAGCGCAGCGGATTCATATAACTCCTTATCTATAGACATCATTGAGCCTAGGTATATAAGTGAAGCCATACCTGCCCCCATCCAGCCAATGATGAAGGTGTATATGAAACGTGTATATTGGGACTGAATTATGAAAAAGATTGGCTCATTGATTAACCCGAACCTAAGCAAGAATTGATTGATAATACCGATAGTAGGCTGCAAGAAAGCCCTGGCAATACCGGTTACGATTACCACAGAAAAGAAATTGGGCAGCAATAGCACCGATTGCGAAACAGTCCTAAACTTAGAAAGTTTAAGCTCATGAAATAAAACAGCAATAATAATAGGAAGAGGGAACAAGAAAATCATATCGTAAGCACTTAATATGAGGGTATTGCGAAGTGCCTGCAAAAACATACCCGAAGCCCTGCCAAACAAAAGACTCTGGAAATTCTCCCATCCAATCCAAGGGCTATCCATGCCCAAGAATGGAGAGAATCGCATCCAGGCCATTTGTAAAAAAATCATAGGCCTGTAAGAAAAAAAGAATAGATGAAGAAGAAACGGTGTAATCATAATGTAGATCATCCAATGCTTCTTCATGCGCTTTGGTAGATTGCGCGCCCAGCTTGTAATTCTGCTAGAATCCATTAAAATCACACCTTAACCAAGATTTTGTGAAAATTAAATTACGTATATACGAAGAATCTTCGGGGACAATAGCATGACTTTACAGGCCCTTCTACAGGCCTACAAAGCCCATCCGTAACGAAATATTTTGAGAGCATATCTTGCCCAGCTCTATTTCCTTTTCCATATCCCTGTCTTCACTAAAGTATCCGCTAATACTAAGGCTATGGTCTACCCTGCCACGTTGGTCGAAAATAGGAAACCCTACACAGGTTATACGCTCATCATTTTCGAAGTTATCGCGGGAATAGCTATTTATCCGTATCTCTTCCAATTCTTTGCGCAAAACAGACGGATCAGTTATCGAGTTTTCTGTAATCTGGGGCAGTGGCTCTGATAATACTTTATCCTGCAACCACTCATTATATGCCATTATTGTCTTGCCCAAAGATGTAGTGGAAATCCTGGCTTTATGGCCCACTTGACATGTGGAAACAAATCGAGCATTGGCTATAGGCGATGCCTTGTGAAGATAAAGGATTTCATTGTCTGTCAGCTTTGCCAGGAATACTACATATTTTGTCTGGTCCGCCAGTTCTTCCATAAATGGAGCGGCAATCTCTACTATATTGAGGCGGGCAAGATAAGCATTGCCCAATAGGTAATTAGTCACCCCAAGCTTATATGTCTTAGCCCGCTTATTGGCATACTCAACCATCTGGGTATCCAGCAAAGCTTTTACAATATCGCTGGTGCTGGCCAGTGGCATCTGCAAAGATTCTGAAATCTCTGTAAGGGTTAATTCCCGGCACTTAGAAAGTAGCTCTAAAACCCCAATAGTACGCAACGCGGATTTATTTATCGACATATATGCGGCTTCCTTTCTACCGAAAAATAATCGTATATACGAAGCCTCTTCGGTTGACAAGTGGAAATTACCATGATAAACATGTATCTGTCAAGTGTTTTTGTTAAATTTCTACGACAGGAGATGAAAATATATGGCACATGAGATAATTTTTGACGGAGTTTATAACAGTTGGAACAATGCACTGCCTCTAGGCAATGGAAAAATGGGAGCCATGGTCTTCTTCGAAAACCATGAACTACACATTGCTTTAAACCACTATGACCACTACTACAAAGATGTAAAAAGTAGCCCCCTAGGAAAAAAGACCTACAAAGAATACCGTGACCTAGTAGATAAGGCCAGAGAATCGGAAAATTACCAACACTCCCATTATATAGATACCCTAAACCCAAATGCCAAAAACAACCGCCCTAAGTGGAGTACTACCAGCTATCCTATGGCCGGGGAGATAGTGATCCCCATATGCGACACAATCGAAGATTTCACCCTCCGATTGATAATCGAGGAGGGTGTTGTGATGTTCGAGAGCCCAGCCGCCACGGTTAGGATATGGATTGCAGCCTCAAAAGATTGCCTATTTGTTGAAGGCCTTTGGGAGGATGCGAAGCCTTTATCAGAAAAAACAACCCAATATGAAACATCATTCACAGTCCAAAATGACTGTCTGGTAGCCACAGTAATACCGGAAAACCACAACGACCTACTGCAGATTAAAGACGCCTTAGCCGCAGAGCACGCAGCCCACTGGAGAAACTTTTGGCGCGCTAAGGTCCAGCTACCAGACTACTTCCTAGAAACCCTATGGTATCTGCATCTATATAATCTAGGCTGTGCTTCTGGCATAGGAGGCCGTTACTTTCATCAAGCTTGCGGACTCAACGGTTTGTGGGACATTCGCCGCCCAAATCTATGGGCGAGCACATGGTACTGGGATGTAAATATCCAAGAAGCCTTCTGGCCTGTGTTTTCTGCCAATCAATTGGAGCTGGCAAAGCACTTTTGCGATGCATATCTGTCCTATGCCGATAAAATTCAAGCCTACACCCAGGCTCATTATGGCTATGATGGCTGGGCGCTGGATTATCCTCATATGCTATACCACTGTATCCAGCCTTGGTGCGCGCAATTTTTATGGCGTTATTACTCCTATAGCGGCGATATAGAATTTTTACGAGAAAAAGCTTATCCCGTTTTTGTAAAACAAATAGAGCATTATAAAAGAATAGCTACCAAAGATGGCCATATTATGTACGACATATCCCCAGAGCAAGGGCCGATAACTCAAGACTCCGTTGCTACTATAGCCACAATAAAACAACTGCTGAAATACACAATCAAAGCAGCAAAAATCCTAAACCGCTCAGAAGCAGAAGTAAACGAATACACCTGCTTGCATATTAATTGCCCCGATTATCCCACAACTGCCGACGGTACCCGCTTAAAAGACTCCAGTATGGCGCCGGACGACTTATTCTTCCGCCACCCCTCAATCCTGATGCCCATCTTCCCCTGTGAAGAAGAACTTGACCACAACTTAGCCTTAGAAACCCTAAAATATGCATCCGAAAACACAGAAATAGGAGTATTTGGAGCCGGCTGGTTGGCAAGCGCCGCCGCAAAATTAGGCGAAGGCACCGCTGCATTACGCCTTCTATATGAAAAAGGCATAGATTATTTTATCCATTCTAACGGCTTAGGCTATGAAGAATCTGAGCGTTATGTAAATCACTGCCTAATAACAAAGCCACCCTTATACCCACCGGCAATGATGGAGCCCTCCGGCGGTATAGTGATGGCCGTAAATCAAATGTTATTAAAGGATGACGATATAATAGAAGTCTTTCCCGCAATTCCAGATGGCACCGACAACTTAGCCACAAAGAAACTACCATACAGGCACCAAAACACCGTTCTGCAAGGTAACTACCTAGCCTGGGATAACTGCCGCTTCGACGGTATGCTGGCCGCAGGCGGCTTTGAGGTATCTGCCCAGCGCGCAAATGGCGAAACCACATGGATTCACATAAAAAGCAACCAGGTTGTAACTTTAAAACTTTGCACTCCAGAAGGCATAATAGAAAAAGAAATGACCCCAGGTGAAGAGTTTACCTACGGCACCCCCCAGACCCTTCAAAAAAACACCCCCAGAGTACAAACCAGGCAATCCCCAACTACTAGAAGGAGAATCTTCATAGGAGAAGACCGCCACACAGATTTCTATAGGAAAATAGACTCCTTCGTCTGTCCATATCTGCTAGGCAGCACCCATCAATACCAAATGCTACCCTATATCTTCGACTTTGGAGACACTACACAAGAACGTGACTACGACAAAGTCTTCCACAAAGCCTTCTGCATATCCGGCCGCTCTATAGTGTTTATGGGTGCACCACGGCGTGTGGGCTTAGATATGTACGATGAAAATATAGGCTACGGTTTCTCATCACTAGAAGAAATGACATGCGAAGATTTTATAGAAGGCACAATGCCTATAGATTTTGTGATAAAGCTACCAAGAGGTAAATACAATGCCCTAATTATATCAATTGATGAAGAAAAAACATCCCAAACCCATATCAATCTCCCGCATATTGGTGGCAAAATTGAAGGCAAAGTAATAAAACCAGGGAAATATCAATGTCAAATCATCCCCTTTATGCAAGAAACTGATGGTTTATTCAGAATAGGTCTTTCATCAGATCCAGGCCATAAATGGACGCTTAACGCCATTTTCCTTGCAAAGGAATATTACTCGTGATATCCCTCCACCATTCGGATTATATATGTTATTATGATTAAGCATTGAAAAAATGCACAGGAAATTTTCCTGTGTTTTTTTATATAATAAATACAAGAATCCACCAGGGGGCATATATGATAATAGTCCAAAAGTATGGCGGGACATCGGTAGCCGACGCAAAGCGCATAAACCATGTAGCAAAGCGCATAGCAGGTGTATACAATTCGGGGAAAAAAATAGTAGTAGTGCTATCCGCTCAAGGCTCCGTTACAGACCGCCTCCTCCAAAAGGCCCACGAAATAAACCCCTCAGCCAGCAAACGAGAGTTAGACATGTTACTATCCACAGGGGAGCAGCAATCTGTAGCCCTGATGGCAATGGCTCTGCAACGTATGGGGCTACCTGCAATATCCCTTAACGCAGTCCAGATAGGCTTAGAATCTTCAGGCCAATACGGTAATGCAAGAATAAAGCGGATTCACACCACACGCATACTAGAAGAGCTTAGTAAGGACAATATAGTACTAATAGCAGGTTTCCAAGGTGTAAACAGTATAGGGGATATAACCACCCTAGGCCGAGGAGCGTCAGATACAACAGCCGTAGCCCTAGCCGCAGTACTTGAAGCCGAGTTATGCGAAATATGCACAGACGTAGACGGAGTATACACAGCAGACCCAAGAGTAGTACCCACAGCAAAGAAACTAAACACCATCAGCTATGACGAAATGCTGGAAATGTCCTGCCAAGTACTCCATAACAGAGCAGCAGAAATGGCAAAGCGCCACAATGTAAAACTAATAATCCGCTCTAGTATGACAGAAGAACCGGGAACAGAAATAAGGGAGGCTTGTAAAGTGGAAGACCTATATGTAAGTGGTGTAGCAATAGACAGAGACGTAGCTCAGATTTCTGTGCTGGGCATAAAAAACCAGCCGGGAGCCGCCTATAAAATTTTTGCTCTACTGGCTGATAAAAAAATATCCGTAGACGTAATCTTACAAAACCCTGGGATGGAAGCCATTACAGACATCAGTTTCACCGTTGCAAAGCAAGATAGAGACGAAGCTCTGGAAGTACTTAAAGCCAGCCAAGACCAAATAGGCTACAAGGCCATAACCAACAACGACAGCCTGGCAAAGCTGTCCATAGTAGGGGCAGGAATGACCACCGCCCATGGCGTGGCCTCCGGTATGTTCGAAGCCCTATACGAAAATAATATCAACATAATAATGATTTCAACCTCAGAAATAAAAATAACCGTGCTAGTAGACGATCACAACGCGGAAAAAGCCAAGCAAGTAGTCCACGACAAATTTATCGTGTAATACCGATCCCAAATTAAAACCTGTCTGACAGAGCGGTGGCTTGAAACGCGAAACAAGCGTTTCGAGCGGTTTTGCCGCGATAGGCAGATAGGATTTTAATTGGAATCGGTATAAAGTGCAATCCCACGTACCCTATTAGAATGGAGTGATGATATGAATCCTTTTACATGTGCAGTAGTTGGTGCCTCCGGTATGGTTGGAGGCATGTTTATAAAAATATTGGAAGAGCGCAAGCTGCCGATATCCCAACTGATCCCATTAGCTTCCGCCAGGTCTGCTGGGAAAGAGATATCCTTCAATAGCAAAGGCATTACAATCGAGGAATTAACACTAGAATCATTTGACCGGGGCATTGATTATGCCCTTTTTGCTGTAGACGACGAAACCAGCCGAGAGTACGCGCCACTGGCCGCCGCCAAAGGATGCATAGTAATTGATAACTCTTCAGCATGGAGAATGGAGCCGGATATCCCCTTAGTAGTGCCGGAGGTAAATGGTGATGACCTACATTCCCATAAAGGTATAATAGCTAACCCCAACTGCTGTGCCGCCCCGGCTGTAGTGGCATTAAAACCCTTGCAAGAAACCTTTGGCATTGACCGCGTGGTAATCTCAACCTATCAATCCGTATCCGGAGCTGGGGTAGGGGGAATGAATGATCTTAAGAAGGGTGAAAACAACTTTTTCCCCCACCAAATAACCCATAACATAATCCCACATATAGGAAGCTTTCACGAATCAGGCTATACCGGAGAAGAAATTAAATTGATGGCGGAAGTGCAAAAAATGCTGCATCAGCCAGACCTAAAAATCACCGCCACTACAGTACGAGTCCCTGTATTTTATGGTCATAGTCTAAGTATAAATGTAAGCCTTAAAACAGCTTTTACCCAAAAAAACATCCACGAAGTGTTATCAAAAGCCCCAGGTATTGTGTTGTATGATGATCCATCATATCCCATGCCAATAACTGCCGCAGGCACAGACAAAGTGCATGTGGGAAGGCTGCGCCAAGACCCAAGCTGCGAAAACGGCCTAAACATGTGGGTAGTAACAGACAATACCAGAAAAGGTGCTGCAACTAACGCCGTGCAAATATTAGAATCGCTTTTAGCCAAAAAAATAAATTCTGTAAAGTCTTTGTAAGGTGAAATGATATGCAGTATGTGCTATTGTTCTTAGAGGGAATTATCACCTTCATTTCCCCATGCTTGCTACCCATGCTTCCCGTTTATGTATCCTATTTCGCAGGTGGCAAGGTAGAAGAAAAAAGCCAGCGCACTGTCCTCATCAACTCTATCGGCTTTGTGCTGGGCTTTACAATCGTATTCGTGATTTTAGGAGCCTTCGCTGGTAGCATCGGGCGGTTGCTTATCGCCCACAGCACCGCCATTAATATCGTAACAGGCTCCATAGTTGTGCTCTTTGGGCTTAGCTATCTTGGTGTACTCAAGTTGCGAATCCCGTCATTTTCCGGAGCAAGAAAGCCGGATGGGCCATTACGATTCCCTTCTGCTGTGGTGTTTGGGGTGGTATTTTCTGTAGGCTGGACTCCCTGTGTCGGCGCTTTTCTTGGGGCGGCTTTGCTTCGTGCTTCTCAGCGAGGCTCTATGTACGAAGGTATGCTTATGCTATTTGTATATTCCATGGGATTAGGTATCACATTTATTGTGTGCGCTGTTCTAATAGGAAAACTGAAAAAAACCTTCGCGTTCATCCAAAGAAATTATGCACTTATCAATATCCTAGCAGGAAGTTTTCTGATACTTGTGGGTATTCTAATGATAACCGGCCTATTTGGGCGGTTCATGAACATTTTCATTATTTAAGGAGATTTGTATGTACAAGAAACTTGCGATTCTGGTAGCTGTTTTGGCTTTTGTTGTGTTAATAATGGCAGTAGCAATTGGGTATGATTGGCTGGTAAGTAGAACAGACACCCCGGATAATCTGCATGGTTCCACCACAACAATAGAGTGGGGCTCAGGTCCTGCTGTGGATGATACCTCGGAGCCGACTGCCTCTGACAATATCCCGGAAGAAGTTATCCCAGCACCAACCCCTCCTCCTGTAGACGATTTAACACCGGACTTTGTTATGTATGACGCTGATGGCAATCAGCTGAGCTTGTCAGACTTTTTCGGCAAACCTATTGTCCTTAATTTCTGGGCGACTTGGTGCCCCAACTGTGTTGATGAAATACCCTACTTCGAAGCCCTGTATGCCGAGCGCGGGGACGAAATCCACATAATAAAAATAAACCTACTAGACGGCCAGCGGGAAACCCGTGACCGTGTAGATAGGTTTATGGAAGATAACGGTTTTACTTTTCCTCTCTTCTTTGATGGAGGAGACGGAGCGCTAGAGTATGGCGTGAGATTTATTCCCATGACATTTTTTATCAATGCCGCTGGGGAAATGGTAGCCCATGCGCAGGGTGCGGTAGATGATGCTATGCTGCGCAATGGGCTGACAATGGCTGGGGCCTGAGACTAGCGCCATGTTATATTTCCGTTTCTATTATTCTCGGCTATCCTGTCGGCTCTGATTTGATCGATTGTTCTGTCTAATGTGTGAGTTTTCACATGCGCAGGGATTTCCAAACCGCTTACCCTCGAAAGAGTACCTGCCATCAGGCGCATGGCAGGGTCATTACATATGGCTTCTAGGGCCGAGCACTCAATTTCTTTAAACATGGCATCCAGTTTTTCTGGGTCTAGTCTTAGGTCACCATCTACTATAAGCACAGATAGTCCCTGGTAGATTTTGAAGTACATTTCTTTAAATCGCCAGACCCGGATATGCCGCCTTATCGCTATTATCTCAAAAATAAGAACACTTAATGTAACCATTGTGGGTATAAACAGGTCGATACCAATGTATCCTAAGTGGGCCATCCCAATCAAACCAACACCCCAGGCAGGTACCAGCATTATGGCGAGGAAAAGCTCAAGCGCCCCGTACTGCAAACATTTGCGCCTGTATAGATGGAACATTGTATAGTATCTATCCATACGGCCCTGGGCTTTGTCACAAATCTCTTCCGCTTTATGAAGCTTAGAGGTTCGCTCTTCATCCCTTAAATTATCCTTTACATACTTAACAGAATCAATTTCAGGGGTTGTCATGATGAAATGCTTTTCCAGATTTTTAAACCTGCGGCGATAGTTTTCGATGCCTTCTTCACAATCCGTATCAGCGCACATTGCGTGGCGTGAGCCAATCAATGAAGCGATTAGCGGGGGTATCAACTTTTTCCCGTTAAGCTTGATTTTCTGCCTTACAACTAGGGCCATTTCGCCAAAGGCTACCAAGGCTGCACCGGTTGTAAATAATATAACCGCTTCTGTTATTGCCCCGGAACCAATTAAGCTTCCAGCTCCGGCTAAAAACGGAATCAGTAAAAGCAGCCACAGGGCTTCGAACCAATAGAATTTGAGGCTGCGTCTATGCACTTTCCAAAACTCGTCTGTGTATTTTTTAATCTGTTCATTCTTTTCATGTAATAGAGTTACCGTGGCTTCGTTCAGGTGGGTTGGTTCCAGTGATAGGGTTTCCTCAACAAAGGTCACTAATCTCATCTTTGCTGCGGCTGAAAGATAATGAACTCCAGCCCTCCACTTAAACCTTTTCATTTTTTTGCTTATTTTTTTCTTTCGCAGATACCTTTCGAAAACCACAGGGTTTTTCTGGGCTAGAATAGATGTGGCGGATAAGATGCCGTGGGTTTCGGTATAGCTTGCCCAAATTAGGCGCCTTAGTGCTTTTATTATTGCCCATTCGTCTCCAATGGTATTGCTGTCTTTATAGCCTTGTCTGTGGGGTATGTCTGTGTTCCACACAGGCCCTACATGTACGCTGCCTACGGGAACCCAGTTCTTCATAGGCTTTGGGCCGGCATTAAAGACGCGACTGTTATACTCTGCAACGGCTCTCTCATATCGTATTTCTTCGTCACGTTTACGCCTTTTCCAATTCATAAAATCTCCCCATATTGCCTTTTTGACGAATAACTCGTCATCATTGGAAAGGAATCGGGTTTCGACAAGGGTTGCGGCCTTTTTCATTGATTCTAGGGATCTGTCTTTTTTAAGTTCCCAATCTACTGCGTCTGCTAGCTGCAATAGTAGCTGGGATGATCTGTTTTCGTGGGTGCTTAGCTTCCAGACAAGCATTGTAACTGGAATCATAATAAAGAAACCCAGCGCTATCAAAGGCTGTCCAGCCGAAAACATGACCCATGGCATAATAGCCGCGGAAATCCCAGTAAGTACATAAATAAGTACCATCATACCTCTTTTGCTTCTATGGAAGGCGGCACGCTTCCTATATAGCCTTATTTGTTGCTGTTTGATGCTTAACCAAGTCTGTTTATCCATATAACCCCCTACTCATTTTCTTTTTTATATTTTTCTGCCAGCTTTGTCGCCTCATCATCTTGGTTGCTTAATGTCTCAAAGCGCTGCCTTAGCATGTTTTCAGCTTTGTCATCTTCTTCCTTTTTCTTGTCCTTTACTTTGCTTCTTAGCATTAGTATAGTGACTACGAGGGCAATCGCCGCAATAACTAATACCCCTATCAAGATTTCGCTAGGGTATGGCAAGATATCTCCAGGGAAAATCAATCCCACAAGTGATAAAATTACAATCCCTATCAGCCCCAGCATTATGAATGTTCCACACCCGGGAGCTTGTTTTAATTTTTCTTCTTCGGTCATTTCCGTCTCCTTTCGTAAAAACTAAAATAATATATAGCTACCTTAACACGCCTTCTTGCCACTCGACAAGTTCGCAATCGTTAAACTTTGTAAATCGCTTTAGGCATGAGTCTATGGCGGTTTGCATTTTTTTTGTTTGTTTTATGCTTTCCTCAAACCAAATATTTTTTATGATAAGGGTCTTGGTTTTGGCATCTCGGATAGCCTCTACTCGTCCGGCGAAGCTTTCGCCGTAGATTAAGGGGATTACATATGGGCCATACTTCCTCTTCACAGGTGGGGTGTAGATTTCCCAGGCATACTCATAATTAAAGATTGCTTTGATTAGCTTTCTGTCCCATATAAAGCAGTCTAGTGGGGATATTACCTCACAGCGTGGTTTTGGTTCTAGGCCGCTTTTTATAGTTTCTATCAAGGATAAGTCTCCCGACTGGATGTATAGAGTATGGGATATGCCTTCAACTTTTATCGGGATAATTTTTTCTTCTTCCAGCAGTGCGGTAAATATTTTACCACGGCGGGTTGTATCCAAGCCTTGGATATATAGCCATGCGTCGGATGGGCGGTTCCATAATAAGCCAATTGCCCCAATCCGACGAAGTAAGCGCCATTTTTGATGTTCAATTTCATCGGGATGCGGGTCGGGGGCTGATAGGATTTCCTTTGGGATATGATTTTCGGCTAAGTCGTAAAACTTACGGGTATTTTTCTTGTGATGAATTACAAGCTGGCCTGTGGAGTAAAGCTGTTCTAGCGCTGCGCGGCTGGCTTTTGTTTCCTTGTTGCCAGCGCCGCTCCAGTGGATGGATGAATGCCAGCGTATGCCCCCTTCTAGTGGAAGTTCGCTTGAGGATACGGGGCCGTTTTCTCGGATATAGGCTAGGGCTTTTGCTTCAAGTTCTTCCATACCGGGGAAGCGCCTTCCGCCATGTATCGCCGTGTCGCGATAGCGCTGGAAATATGGCCAGTCAGTGACCGGAAGGATGGAGAGGTTTTTGTCCGGGTAGTCGAAAAGCCGACGGTCAACATAAAGCAGCTCCTCCAACATGGACTTGGTAAAATCCTTCACACGCGCCTGTAGCATAATCTGTGCGTTCTGCCCGCATAAGTCCACAGGGTCAAACTGAAAGCAGCCGGTTTGACGGATAAAGGCCATTATACCTTGTTTGCCGTGGAATTTATGTTCACCCAGTAATCCATGCTTCAACAGCAGAAACCGACGGGCTTGTAAATTTGTAAGATTAATCATTTAACTCCCTCCTTTGCCCACATAATGGCATATCCCCTTGCATTACTCAATATGGAAATGCTAGAATAATTTGAAAAATATAAAAATATAGACCGCCGAAAGGGGCCAAAGGATTTTGAAGAAAAAAACCATCAACAACTTACAGGTAAAAGGCAAGCGGGTATTAGTACGGTGCGATTTTAACGTGCCACTAATAAACGGAGAAATCACAGACGATACCCGTATTGTGGCCGCACTGCCTACAATAAAGAAATTGATTGCAGATGGAGGCCGCTTAGTGCTGTGCTCCCACTTAGGCAAACCCAAAGGCCCAGACCCAAAGGCCACGATGGAACCTGTTGCCTTGCGTCTAAGCACCCATCTGGGTCAAAATGTCGCCTTCCTGGGATATGACGAAGTGGTAAATGATAAAGTAAGAGAAACAGTAAGCAATATGAAAGACGGTGAAGTGGTAGTACTACAAAACACCCGTTTCCGCAAAGAAGAAGGCAAAAACGAAGAATCCTTCTCAAAAGACCTAGCTTCCCTTGCAGATATATATGTAAATGATGCCTTTGGCTCAGCTCATCGCGCTCACTGCTCTACTGTAGGCGTAACCGAGTTTGTGGCTGAATCCGCTGTAGGCTTCCTAATGGAAAAAGAGCTGAAGTTCCTAGGTGGCGCGGTTGAAGACCCGGTCCGCCCCTTCGTAGCAATCCTAGGCGGCTTAAAGGTTTCAGATAAAATCAAAGTTATAGATAAACTACTAGAGAAAGTGGACAAACTTATAATCGGCGGCGCAATGGCTTATACCTTTATGAAGGCCCAAGGCCATAACATCGGCGAGTCCTTCCTAGAAGAAGAAAGCATAGGCTACGCCAAAGAAATGATGCAAAAAGCTAAAGACAAAGGTGTAAAGCTATTGCTTCCAATAGATACCACAGTAGCCAAAGAATTTTCGGCAGACGCTGAGCACAAGGTAGTAGCAGCAAACGGCATAGAAGACGGCTGGCAAGGCCTAGACATTGGTGTTAAAACCCGTGAACTATTCTGTGACGCGATAAAAGACGCCAAAACCGTAATCTGGAACGGCCCAATGGGTGTATTCGAGTTCCAAAACTTCGCCAAAGGTACACTGGCCTTGGCCAAGGCCATGGCGGATATAGACGCAACCACAATTATAGGCGGCGGCGACTCAGCAGCGGCAGTTAACCAACTAGGCTACGGTGATAAAATGACTCATATTTCAACCGGCGGAGGCGCTTCACTAGAATTTTTAGAAGGCAAAGCTCTCCCCGGAGTAGAGGCGGTGCAAAATGCGTAAGATGTTAATCGCAGGCAACTGGAAAATGAACTTTGCCCCTAAAAAGGCTGTAAAATTTGTAGATCAAATTAAAGAAAGCATTGATATCAAGGAAAGAGATGTTGTGCTATGTGTGCCATATGTAGCGCTACAGCCGGTTAAAGATGCCCTCAAAGGCACCAGCGTACAAGTTGGTGCGCAAAACGTACACTACATGGATGATGGCGCGTATACCGGAGAAATCTCGCCCGCAATGTTGGATGAAATGGAAGTACCCTATGTAATCGTAGGCCACTCAGAACGCCGTGAGAAATTTGCCGAGTCTGACACTACTGTAAATCTACGCGCACTTCGTGCACTAAAACATGGCCTTTGTCCAATTATCTGTGTTGGGGAAACCCAAAAACAACGAGGTGCCCAGCGTACCGAAGATGTACTGCGTAAGCAAGTGAAGTTTGCGTTAGACGAAATTAAGCCCGAACGTGCCGAAAAAGTTGTAATCGCGTACGAACCCATATGGGCAATTGGCACCGGCGTAACAGCAACAACTGCCCAAGCCGAGGATGCCTGTGCATTTATCCGCACCCTTCTTGTAGAAAGATTTGGGAAAGAAATCGCCCAAAAAATCCGCATCCTATATGGTGGAAGTGTTACCCCTAAAAACGCCGCAGAGTTGTTTTCCCAGCCCAATATCGATGGCGGCCTAGTAGGAGGCGCAAGCACCATCCCAACCTTCGATGAAGTAGTGAAAGCAGGTCTATAAATGGAAAAAGACACAATAGTACTGATGATCCTAGACGGCTATGGTCTAGCCCCTCCATCCCCAAGCAATGCAATCCATCTTGCCGAAACCCCACACCTGGACTGGCTGCTAGAAAAATTCCCCTGCCAGCCAGGCCAAGCCGCGGGGATGGACGTAGGCCTCCCTGAAGGCCAAATGGGCAACTCTGAAGTAGGCCATACCAATATAGGCGCAGGCCGGATTGTATATCAGGAGCTAACCAGAATAACAAAATCCATCCAAGACGGTGACTTTTTCCAGAACGAAGCCTTGCTGGCAGCAGTAAATAATGTCAAAGCCAACAACACAGCTCTACACTTATACGGTCTATTATCAGACGGCGGTGTGCACAGCCACAATACTCATCTATACGCCTTACTTCAACTAGCCAAAGACCAAGGTCTTACCAAAGTATATATCCATCCGTTTTTAGACGGACGTGACACTCCACCAACCTCAGGTTTAGGTTATATCCAAGAACTAGAGGCAAAAATAAAAGAAATAGGTGTAGGAAAAATAGCCACAATCTCAGGCCGCTACTACTCTATGGACAGAGATAACCGCTGGGAAAGAGTGCAACTAGCCTACGATGCCCTAACAGAAGGCATAGGAGAAAAAGCCACAAGTGCTACCGCTTGCATGGAGGCCACCTATGCCGCTGGTATCAACGACGAGTTCGTAGTGCCTACAGTAATAGCCCCGGAAGGTACCATTCAAGACCATGATGGGGTAATTTTCTTCAACTTCCGTCCAGATCGTGCCCGCCCAATAACTCGTGCTTTCTGCGATCCAGGCTTCGACGGCTTTCCGCGTCCCCGCGGGATGTTCCCCGTACACTATGTATGCTTCACAGACTATGACGCGACTATCCCCAATAAACACGTAGCCTTCCACGCCCAAGCCATGGACAATGTTTTGGGGGCATATCTATCAGAAAAAGGCAAAACCCAGCTGCGTCTAGCGGAAACAGAAAAATATGCCCATGTAACCTTCTTCTTCAACGGAGGCCGTGAAGCCGCCTACGAAGGTGAAGATCGTATACTAGTACCATCACCTAAAGTAGCAACTTACGACCTACAACCGGAAATGAGCGCGGTAGAAGTAACCGACAAGCTAATAGAGGCCATCAAGTCTAAAAAATACGACCTAATAGTAATCAACTACGCCAACTGCGACATGGTAGGTCACACCGGAATTATAGATGCGGCAATCAAAGCAGTAGAAACTATGGATACCTGTGTAGCCCGCGTAATGGGCGTAATGCTTGAAAACGGCACCCGTATGCTATTATGCGCAGACCATGGCAATGCTGACCAAATGATAGATGATGTAAACGGCGGCCCGTTCACAGCCCACACGATAAACCCCGTCCCATTTGTACTATTCAACGCCCCGGGCTACGACCTAGCCCCAGGAGGCCGATTGGCCGACATAGCCCCAACTCTGCTAGACCTTATGGAGCTACCAGTTCCATCAGAAATGACAGGCAGAAGCCTTCTGATAAAAAAGTAGAAAAGCTTTTATCCAAATTATCGGGGCAATCAGTTTTCTATAGTATGTACTAAATATATATAAAAGGAGAATAAAATGCTTAAAACATTCATCGAAATCGTGGGCATACAAGGCCGTGAAATCATGGACTCCCGCGGCAACCCCACAGTAGAAGTACAAGTAGTAGTGTGTGACGAGGAGGGCAAGCACTACACCGCAATGGCGGCAGTACCCTCCGGCGCATCCACCGGCGCTTTTGAAGCCGTAGAACTACGCGACAAAGGTGACCGCTACATGGGCCTGGGAGTAGAAAAAGCCGTATCCAATGTAAATGACAAAATCGCGGACGAAATCTGCGGAATGAACGCCCTAGACCAAGTAGCAATAGACCGCAAGATGTTAGAGATGGACGGCACCGCCAACAAAGAAAACCTAGGCGCCAACGCCATCCTTGGCGTATCTATGGCAGTAGCAAAAGCAGCAGCCGTAGCCCTAAAAATGCCTCTATACCAATATCTAGGCGGCTTCAACGCAACTCAGCTCCCCGTTCCAATGATGAATATCTTAAACGGTGGAAAACACGCCGATAACACAGTAGACTTCCAAGAATTTATGATTATGCCAGTGGGTGCAGTATCCTTTAAAGAAGCCTTACAATGGTGTGCGGAAATCTACCATAACCTTAAAAAGCTGTTAAAAGAGCGCAAGCTAGCCACAGCAATAGGTGACGAAGGCGGTTTTGCCCCAGACCTAGCTACCCCAGACGAAGTAATTGAGCTAATTCTAGAAGCAGTAGTAAAAGCCGGATACGAGCCAGGCACAGAAATCCGCCTAGCCCTAGACGTAGCCGCTACCGAGCTATACGGCGATGCAAAGAAAAACGGCAAAGAAGGCCTGTACTACTTTGCAGGTGAAAGCCAAATGACAGGCAAAGAAGTATATCGCACCTCTGAAGAAATGGTAGCAATGTACGAAGCCCTAGTAAACAAATACCCGATAATCTCGATAGAAGACGGCTTTGACGAAGAGGATTGGGATGGTTGGAAACTGATGACCGAGCGCTTAGGAAAGCGTGTGCAAATCGTAGGCGACGACCTATTCGTAACCAATACCGAGCGCCTACAACGCGGCATTGACACCGACACAGCCAACTCCATCCTAGTAAAAGTAAATCAAATCGGTACCCTAACAGAAACCTTTGAAACCATTGCCCTTGCCCACCGCAACAACATGACTACAGTAATCTCTCACCGCAGCGGCGAAACAGAAGATGCAACAATTGCTGATATCTCAGTAGCGGTAAACGCCGGCCAAATCAAAACTGGTGCACCAGCCCGTTCAGACAGGGTAGCAAAATACAACCAACTCCTTCGTATAGAAGAAGAATTGGATGAAGTAGCAGCATATCCAGGACTAGGCGCATGGTTTAATTTAAAGAATAAATAGTATATAATCTATGGGGGAGGCCAAAAGCCTTCCCCATTTTTTTATATAAAAGGATGATGATATGAGAATCCTTCTTCCACTGGCAGTCATAGTAGTACTCTACTCCCTAGCTTATGGGACAGCGGCCGAAAGCAGAATCATAATAGATGGCACAGTAGTAAATGCCATAGCCCATGATGATATGCTGCCTCTGCGGGAGGTAGTGGAGCATATAGGCGGAGCCGTGTCCTGGAACCGCCGTAGCCAGCAAGTAACCATCAATCACGGCAGCCAGACAATAGTAGTAACTGTTGGTAGCCGATCCGCCACAATTAACAATAACCCGTTCCATTTGTCGTCCTCGCCCCAGATAATAAACGGACAAGTTATGATGCCAGTGGATTTTTTCGCATATCAACTTGGCCTAGGCACAGGCTATATAAATAGCAGCTTTATACTATCCACGACCCCAGCTACAAGCATCCCTGTGCTGGTATACCACCACATTCTACCAGATGAGGTAAACATCTACTTCACCAATAATGCATGGACCATAAGCACACAAAACTTCACCCAGCAAATGCAATTTCTATCAGAAAACGGCTTCTACACCCCAACCCTTAACGAGCTTGAGGCATTTCTATACTATGGCCGCCCCCTTCCACAAAATAGCATAATGATCCATTTCGACGATGGGTATTATTCCAATTATGTGTATGCCCTACCAATCCTACAAAAATATGGACTAAGAGCCGTTCTTTTCCCAATAACCGGTAATGCTTCAGCCCTTGGGGAAACCCAGCCATCCATAGACCACACTCGCTTAACCCACACATCAGCCAGCACACTACGCACAGGCCTAGATATCTTCGAAACAGCCAGTCACTCCCACACCCTACATGACCGCGCTCCCGATAGCAACAATCAAACCCTACTAGTTGTATCTACTCATGAAACTATTGTTACCGATACCGTACAAAGCTTCAATTATCTAACTAACCACCGCGCCTACGCCTACCCACTGGGGATGTTCAACGATACAGTAATCTATGCCCTGCAAGAAGCCGGGATAACTATGGCCTTTACAGTAAATACAGGTTATATCACTCAAGCCACAGACCCATTCCGCCTGCCGCGTTTTACCATATATCAAGACACAGCCCTAACCCGTTTTCAAATGATAGCAAACCGTCGCGCGTGACAAAGCGACGGAACAATTGTGAATTTTAGTATTACAAATCCAAGACCTAGCATAAATGCTGGGTCTTTTTTTACACATAATATTTAATTATAGTAATCTTTTAACTAGTTTTTCTCCAAACCCTCTTTTACAATAAAGCACAACCCATCTCCAACCCCGAAAGGAGCAAAAAAATGCTAGATAAAAACTTAGCCAACGACGTACTAACCGCGGCAATGTCCACAGGAGGCGCCTTTGCGGAAATCTTTGTAGAAGAAACCGCCCGCAATGTAATATCCCTAATCAACAATACAGTAGAAAAGTCTCGAAGTGGTATAGACTACGGCGTAGGTATACGCATATTTGATGGTACCAACGCTGTATATGCCTATACCAACGATACAGACCGCGATAGCTTACTAGCAGTAGCCAAAGAAGCTGCCAAAGCAGTAAAAACTTCAACCCCAAGTACAATAAAAGGCCTGTCCATACTCAATTTCACAAAAATCAGCCCAATGGGAATCCCTTACAATACAGTTCCCCGCAAGCAAATAGTAGATATGCTAAAGCAAGCCGGCCTCGCCGCCTATGCCACCAGCAAAGAAATCACCCAGTTGACCTCCATGTATCGCGATACCCTAACCAATGTCTTAATCTGCAACACAGAAGGCATCTGGGCAGAAGACACCCGCAACTACACCCGCATGTGGATTGACGCTGTAGCCTCATCTGGAGACGATAAGCAAACCATGTTCAAATCCAAAGGCGGCCAAATGGGCTTCGAAGCCTACGAAGGTCATGACTTCATAGCATGGGGCCGCGAAGCTGCCGAAGGCGCGGTAAAAATGCTACACGCAAAATATGCACCAGGAGGCAAATACCCTGTAATCGTCTCCAAAGGTGAAGGCGCGGTATTGCTACACGAAGCCTGCGGCCACAGCCTGGAGGCTGAAGCTGTAGCCAAAAAAGCCACAGAGTTCGCAGACAAGATTGGCCAAAAAGTAGCCCGTGACATAGTAACTGTTGTAGATGATGGTACAATCCCAGGCGGCAAATGGGGCAGCATCAACATCGACGACGAAGGCCACCTACCACAAAAGAATGTATTAGTAGAAAACGGCATACTAAAAGGATTCCTTGTAGATAAACTCAATGGCCTTCGCTTGAATCTATCCCCAACAGGTAGTGCCCGCCGTGAAAGCTATCGCTATGCCCCAACATCCCGTATGACCAATACCTATATCGAAGGCGGTACAAGCAGTTTCGACGAAATCATATCCGCAACAGAGTTTGGGTTGTTCGCAAAAGCAATAGGCGGCGGAAGCGTAGATGAGGCAACAGGAGAATTCAACTTCAGCGTAGACGAGGCATACATGATACGAAACGGCAAGTTGGCCGAGCCAGTACGTGGCGCATCCTTAATCGGCAAAGGTTCAGAGGTAATGGCCAACATTGATATGCTAGGCAATGACTTCGAATTAGCAGGAGAAGGATCTTGCGGTGCCGCAAGCGGTTGGGTCCCAACCAGCGAAGGCCAGCCAACAACCAGAGTTTCCGAAATGACCGTAGGCGGAAGGAGCGAAGAATAATGGACTTAAAAAATTTTAAAGATAAACTCTTTACAGCTGCCCAGGCCGCAGGCCTAGAAGAGTACGAACTGTATTGTAAAAGAAAAGTCGCTTTCGAAGTCAGCATATTCGAAGGGGAAATAGACGAATACAAAAATGAGCGCTCCTTCGGTGTATGCTTCCGCGGCAAAGTGAATGGGAAGATGGGCTATGCCTTCTCAGAAAAAATAGACGACGGAGTAATAGCCTTCTTAGTAGAAAGCGTAAAACAAAACGCCTCAATAATAGAAGACGAGGAAGAGGAATTCATCTATCCTGGCGATGCAACCTACCCGGAGGTAGTCTGCTACAACCCTAAAACAAACGAAATACCAACAGATGCAAAAATCGAAGCCGCAATAAAAATGGAACGCGCCACACTAGATGTAGATGAAAAAGTAGACAACGTACCCTACTGTGCCCTAGATAACACAGAAGTAGAAGTATATATAGCCAACTCTAAAGGTCTAGATGTAGGGTATAAATCAAACAGAATCTGTGGTGTTGTAGAAGCCCAAGTAGAAGGGGAAGACGAGCAAGTAAAAACCGCATATGACGGCTACGACGGCCTTGATTTTACAAAGTTTGACCCGGTAGCAATAGGCCAATCAGCCGCAAAAAAAGCCCTTGCCATGTTGGGAGCCTCCCCGGTACCATCAGCAAAATACCCCGTAGTTTTCGAAGCCAAAGCAGCATCAGAAATGCTGGAAACTTGGGTAGGAGCTTTTTCCGCGGAAAAAGCTCATAAAGGCTTCTCAATCTTAGCTGGAAAGCTTAACGAAAAAATAGCAGCAGACTGCGTGACTATCATCGACGACCCTCTTCTGGCAGGCCAAGAAGCTACAGTGCCCTTTGACAGCGAAGGTGTAGCTTCTCGCACCAAGACCGTAATAGAAAACGGTACTTTCAAGACATTCCTACACAACACAAAAACCGCCCGCAAAGAAGGCATCCCTTCCACAGGCAATGGCTTCAAAACGGACCTAGAGATGCCGATAGAAATAGCCGCGACCAACTTCTATATAAAACCCGGTACTCAAAGCCACGATGACTTAATAAAAACAATGGGTGATGGCATAGTGATATCAGTAGTAGAAGGTCTGCATAGCGGTGCTAATGAAACATCTGGCGACTTCTCTCTGTCAGCCACAGGCTTTCTTGTAGAAGAAGGTAAAATTGCCCGCCCAGTAGATCAAATCACGATATCTGGCAACTTCTTTACCATGCTAAAAGATATCCAAGCCGTGGGCAGTAATCTAAACTTCAAGCTAGGCAATGACACCAACAATGCCGCGTCACCTTCGATATATATAAAATCATTAGATATAGCGGGAAGTTAATACCATAAAATATGTGGTGATTGTCATTTTTGTACAATAGATTAATCAAAGCCGAAAAAAGGGTTTGTTCCAATCATCAAAACCAGAAAACCAGCCAGATAAGAGCATTATACCCTCATCTGGCTGGTTTTTAATTGGTTGGATAATTATTTTAGAGGTCTATATTTACTGGGGCCAATATACATATACAGCCGAATTATCCTTATCCCAGCGCACTTTATCACCTAGGGCCTCTGCTATTATGCGTAAGGGGATATGGGTTCTGTTGTCTGCACTCCATACAGCTATAGTGTCACTAAAGGGCTTAAGAAAGCAGAGCGTTGAATTTTCAAGTGTCAGTGCTTATAATATAGGTGAAAATGGAGGAATATCTTTTGAAAAAACTAAAAATTTACCTCGACAGCTGTTGCTTCAATCGTCCTTTTGATGACCTTTCTCAAGATAAAGTTCGCTTCGAGTGCGAAGCTGTTTTAGCAATCCTTAAAAATTGCGACGATGGGGTATGGAGCGTTTTCAAAAGTGATATACTAGACGATGAAATTGACCGAATAATTAACTCATTCAAGAAGTTAAAAGTTTTGATGCTATACTCGTCGGCGTCAATGCACATCGAAATAAATGGCCAAATAATCACTCGTGCCAAAGAGCTTCAACATAAAATAAATATTAAACCCTTTGATGCACTTCACTTAGCAAGTGCTGAATATGGTGACGCAGATATTTTTTTAACTACGGACAAAAAATTTCTAAATCGTGCGACAGAATCTGATTCAAAAATCAAGATTGCAAATCCGGCAGTGTGGTTAATGGAGGTAATGTTTAATGGCTAACGATTTAACTATTATTCGAGAGAGGGGCTTTAACGCACTCAAAAAAGAACTAGGCTCTTCTGGCATGGCAATTTTTCTGCGCCAGTTTGAAAATGGAAGTGGAAATTATACAGAAGAAAGAGAGGAAACTCTAAAGGATTTAACCATTGATGATATAGCTGCTAGTATTATAAGTCGAAAGGGTCAACAACATTAAGGTGCGCGCTTATATGCCGAAGAAGTCGATTTCCCTTTTATTACCTAATCATTATACCGCTTAATAGAGCAAAGGAGCGCATTTAGCGCCCCTTACTTGCTATAGATTTTTTTATTGTGTGCTTTTTACTACGCGGTTTCAGTAACGACGCTAACTTCATTAATATCTTTTATTTCCTGACACGACATACATAAATACCTTTCTACTGTGCCTTTTCCGCGTACTCCGGCTGATGCTGAACAGCCTCCGGCGGGAAAAAAGCCGTTTATCACGGATTGCCATCCGCATAAACGGCGTTTTTCTGTCGCCGGAGTCTGTTCAGCGCCTACGTAAGCGGCGGAATTCGGTCATTCCTTCTCTTGCTAGACCCTCGGCATTGATTTTAGTTAATTTGCGTTAAGAGCCGGATATGCATGTGATGTATTTTTCTATACTATACCCTTTTGCAAAGAAGTAGCGCGGGCGGGTAAGAGTCGGTTTTGGCGCCTGTGGAGGCGCACGGGAGACTCAAGCAGCGGAAAAACGCTGTTTATGCGGATGACAATCCGTACATAAACGGCTTTTTTCCCCGCTTGAGGCTTCCGTGCATAGCCGGAACATGCGCCAAAACCGACTCTTACCCGCTCGCGCGGCAGCCTTGCGCCCGCTCGTTATGTAAATTAGACTGACGTGAAATAGCTTTTTTCAAAAGTATCGGGGCAAATAGATCTCCAAGCTCAAAACACCATCTTAGTCTTATGAAATCGATACAAGTAATAAACCGCAGCAATAAACCCAAGCAAAAGTGCAATAATGCCCAGCACCGGAAGCACAAACACAACAAAGGATAAAGCAGAAAACAGAGTCAGCAGCACCCAAGCTGAGTATAAGTCCTCAGAATAAAGGCTTTGTTCACGCTGTGCCTCCACATCTTTAACCCCCATGATAATCATATATGAAATAACCAGAGGTACAAACGTAGAGCCAATCCCAAGCAAAATAGTCAACGCAATTGGAAAATCAACACCAAGCAAATTGGTCACATATATAACCGCAGAATATGCAATCATCCCAATAATAAATGGAACAACCTTACGAAAATGATCACTTAGCCCCGCAATCTCTCTAATGCCATTCAGCATAAAAATAAAACCCAAAAAATCAGGAATCAATCCTATAGTCGAGTTGCCAATATGAATGTCAAAACCGATAAATACCAAAATCATGCCTATAAAAATTGTACTCACAATAATCTCCCTAATCTCCTTTGAAGAAATATAACATTGAAGATATTGCTGTTTTATATCAGGATTCTACCGCAAAGGAATCCTGTGCCCATTTATAACTACAGCTATAACTTCATCCAAATCCACAAGAAAACCCGTAAAAAAGTATATATTCATTACGCCGCTCTCCTGAGTGCCAGAGCCGCCTCCGCCCCACAAATAGATGCGATCATCAAATGTCTCAAAAAACACCTCGCGAAGCAGATGTGGTCTTCTATCATTGATGTCATAGGCGATTTGCACACCCATAGGCGTCACAACAAGGCGTTCGATATGCAACCCTGGGAAAGAGAGTTCTCCCGTAAAATGCACAAATTCCGGGACATCAATAGATTCTAATATTATGCTTGCATTTCTTGACATATCCAATTGCATCTCGACATTGAAAACAATTGCCTCTTCATAATCATATATAGACGCCTCATAGTCAAAAACAACACTTAACCAATATAAAACAAAGGGTTGGGTTATAGCCTCTATTGATTCGTTTGAAAATTGTAGTGTTAAATACGCAGTATTACTCTCCGCATCAATGTAATGCACATCTGCAGTGCCACCGATTGTGAAAGTCTCGCCAATCATAATTACTCTCATCCTGGGAGTGAATCGGCTTCTCCCGCTTAAATCGCGGATAGAAATACTAACCCATCCCATACTGTGATAGACCTGTGACTCAAGCACTTCAACGCTTATAGAAGGCGCAAACCTCTCCTGAGGCGGTGGCGTGGTATACTGCACTTGAGGTGATGCTGTTTGTGTCCTTGCTGACGATGGTATCGGTATACGCTCACCATCAATAATAATTGCCGTGGCCCGACTAAGTTCCAGGTAATTATCAGAAGCCCAAAAAGCCACGATAACGTCTGGAGGCCCATGAAAGTTAGAGGGTCTGCGCAATAAAAATGTATCCTCTGGGGTTTCTACAGATACTCTTATGCCAACGTGGATTCCGCCACTTGTGCCTTCTCCGCCTATGGTCATATGCATACCAAAGGGGCTTAGTATCATTGATTCTAATAATATTCCAGGTTCTGAGCGAATAGGTACATCAATATGTTCCGATGTCATTACGATAATGCTACGATTAGCCTCATCTCTTAGCTCAATATTGGATATAAATACCCATTCTTCCATAGGAGCATTGCCGGCGCTACTGTCTGTAATATAAAAACTGCTTATAAAAAATGGGTTAGGTAGTACAAAGCCCATTCTGGGCACTATCCTTACATAAAGTTGAACCGTATTTGTTCGCGCATTTGTATTAAGCACTTCAATCCGGGTAAACTCAAAATCGTTCACATCAGGGTTGTTTCTAAACGTTGTGCTTTCACTAAAGCGCACATCACCATCTATACCCTGCACAAGCATACGAAAACTAGCCGCCTTAGGTGTCAAAATAACATCTGAAACAATTACGCGCACGTTTCCATCCTCATGGTACGTGACAGCACCGACTGGCAGATGGGATCCATCTGTAGTGATAATGGCAGTCTGGTTTCGGCCATCCCACTGGGCATCCGCTCCACTTGCCTCACTTATAGCCCGCAGCGGAACCATAAACCTGCCATTTACAATCTGCGGTGGCACATCAGGATATACCCGCTGCCCATTGACAACAATTGCGGTATCTCCGCGCCTTATCGTGATTATAAGCCCTTCACGGGTCAACTCCGCTGTAGCTGTTTCTGGAATCCATTCCACATCAAAGCCCATCACTTCAAACACACCCCGTACAGGTACCAGTATTCTGCCCTGTCGGCTTATAGGCTGCTGGTCATCAAAATCTACATATGCCCCATCCACCCTCACACGTATGGGCGCACTTGAAAAAGTTGTAACCGGAATCAATGACGCAGCCATAGCTATTACTAGAAAAATTGCAATAACTTTCTTCATTAGATTACCTCCTTACAATATGTATAATTGTATTCCAGTTAAACCCCAGTACTGCCATACCCCCCGGCTCCCCGCACACTATCAGGCAGGGTATCCACCTCATCAAAGCACATCATTTCCACCTTCGCAATTACAAGCTGCGCAATACGCTCTCCGCGCCTAACCACAAAATCCTCATCCCCAAGATTAATCAAAAGCACTTTAAGCTCCCCACGATAATCCGCATCCACAGTCCCAGGCGTATTAAGCACCGTAACACCAAAATTAAAGGCCAGGCCGCTACGCGGCCTGACCTGTGCTTCATAACCATAAGGCAACGCGATTTTAATCCCGGTAGGAATTAAAACACGCTTGCCTTTTTTTATTATTACGTCCTCGTGGACATTGGCATGTAAATCCATACCAGCAGCAGCCGTTGTTTGGCGCGCCAGAAGCGGTAAATCATGGGCATCATCGGTTCGAGTCAACAAAAACTTTTCCGAAAATTTATTACTGCACTTTACCCAAAACCGCATCCTTATCCAACCCTTCCACTTGCTTACCCACCAAAGACAGGCTAACCTGATCAAGCTTGAAAATCTTTTCGCATACAGCGTAAAAGGCATCTAAGTCCACCGCGTCTACATTTGCGATAATTTCATCCGGTGTAACGGTCCTATCAAGGGCCATTAGCGTATGCCCAATATTGTTCATACGATTTTGTGCGCTTTCTAGCCCCATAAGGAAGCCGCTCTTTAGCTGCTCCCGGGTTTTGGCAAGCTGTTCTTTAGTGATCTTATCAGTAAACATGCCTTTGATTTCACCAGTGATAAGATGCAGTACCTCAGCAACATGAGTCGGGTTAAGCCCTGCATATATCACAAACATCCCAGTATCCCTATAACTGGAGTTATAAGAATACACAGAATACACAAGGCCATGCTCTTCACGAATCTTTTGGAAAAGTCGTGAACTCATACCTCCGCCAAAGACCGTATTAACACATGTCAACGCATAGGTTTCACTATTATAGTCACTGGCGATACCAGGGAAGCCCATACATAGATGAACCTGCTCGATATCCTTTTCACGTAACGAGAAGCTAGGCTGATAAACAGCCGGCGCACTTGTCTCAATAAGGCTCTCGCCCTTAAACCTACTAAAGGCGGCAGTAATCTTTTCAAGTGCTTCCGTTACATCTATATTTCCGGCGATAGCGATAACTGTATTATGAGGCTTGTACTTCTCGCGAACAAAATTGACAAAATCATCCCGGCTAAAAGACTTTATATTTTCTGGGGTGCCCAGTATGGTCATCCCCAGCGGGTGATTTTTATAGGAATTGTAATCAAGCATGGACATTGCCACGCTTTCTGGCGTGTCTTCATACATGCTAATCTCTTCAAGGATAACACCACGTTCTTTTTCAATCCCTTCCTCATTAAAGGTAGAGTTGAAAAACATGTCAGATAACACATCCAAAGCCACATCAAAGTGGGTATCCAGTGTCCTAGCCATATAGCAAGTACACTCTTTAGACGTAAACGCGTTAAGCTGTCCGCCTACGGCATCCATTTCGTTAGCGATATCTTTAGAAGTACGCTTATCTGTCCCCTTGAAAAATAAATGCTCGAGAAAATGGGAAATGCCGTTGGTTTTCTCACTCTCATCGCGAGACCCATTCTGCACCCATATCCCAAAGCTTACGGACCTAACATGGGTGATAGGCTCCATTACCACCCTTAGTCCGTTTGGAAGTGTATGAACACTAATCAACGACGGTCCCCTCTTGGAGGCCTATCGCCACTTCCCCGTCTATCTCTATCGCCACCGCGGTCGCGGGGACGGGATTCTTTTTCCCTTGGTGTATAAACCGCATCGGGGTCTAGTACAGCCTTGCGGCTTAGGTTTATCCGGCCTTGGTCGTCGATTTCTACAACTTTTACCTGTAGCTCATCGCCAACTTTTACAAACTCCTCAACGTTTTCCACACGCTTAACATCAAGCTGAGATACGTGAACAAGTCCTTCTTTTTCCGGCGCAATTTCTACAAAGCAGCCGAAGGTCATAAGGCGGGTAACCTTACCTGTATAAATCGCTCCAACTTCTGGTGGATTTACAATGGCTTTGATAATCTCTACAGCGCGATTAACCTTTTCGATGTCTCTATCAGAAACAAAGATACGGCCATCGTCTTCTGTATCAATTTTCTCAACGCCAGATTCTTCAATGATACGTTTAATAACCTTACCGCGAGAGCCGATAACCTCCGCAATCTGGTCAGGATTAATACGAATAATTGCCATCTTAGGAGCGTACGGAGAAATTTCTTCCCTAGGCTCGGCAATGGCTACATTCATAGAAGTATCAAGGATATGCATACGGCCAAGTTTAGTCTGGTCTAAAGAGGCACGGATGATTTCCATAGAAATGCCGTCTACCTTCATATCCAACTGAATAGCAGTGATGCCTTCCGATGTACCGGCAACTTTAAAGTCCATGTCTCCAAAGAAGTCTTCAAGGCCTTGGATATCTGTCATGAGTACATATTCGTCAACAGTCTCACCGGTAACCATACCAACGGAAATACCAGCAACAGGGCGCTTAATAGGCACCCCGGCAGCCATAAGGCTTAAAGAAGACCCGCAAACACTGGCCTGAGAGGTAGAGCCGTTGGAGCTTAATACCTCAGAAACAAGACGAATAGAGTAGGGGAAATCATCTTCTGAAGGAATAACAGGAAGAAGAGCCTTCTCGGCCAAGGCACCATGCCCGATTTCACGACGGCCAGGGCCGCGTGAAGGGCGGGTTTCACCCACAGAATAGCTGGGGAAATTGTAGTGATGCATATAGCGCTTGCTTTCTTCCATTAAATCTAGGCCATCCAAGCGCTGGGTATCGCCGCTTGAACCTAGAGTAGTGACTGTAAGAACTTGAGTCTGCCCACGGGCAAAAATTGCAGAGCCGTGAGTACGTGGCAAGATATCTACTTCAGAAGTCAGCTTACGGATATCTTCCATACCGCGACCATCTGGGCGCTTACCTTGACGCAGAATCATGCGGCGCACGGTTTCTTTTTCAAGCTTGTAAATCGCTCCGCCAAATTTCGCGGTATATTCATCAGCCACTTCCTCCGGGAAGTTGGGAATCAGGGCTTCGCGAGCTTCATCAGCAAGAGCTGTGACATTAGCGTCTCTTTCTTGCTTAGAATCCGTAAACACAGCCGCTTCCATTTTGGCATCGGTAATAAACTCACGAATTTGATTATATAACTCGGCAGGGATTTCATGCCTTGTATATTCACGCTTAGGCTTATTGTGATGTGCTACGATGGAGTCAATAAAGGCAACAATTTTCTTGTTTTCTTCATGAGCCAAAGCAATAGCATCATACATAATATCATCAGAAACTTCGTCTGCCCCGGCTTCCAGCATCATAATCCGGTCACGAGTAGAAGATACGGTAAGGTTAAGCTTACTTACTTCACGCTGGGCGGCATCTGGGTTTACCACAAGCTCCCCATCCACATATCCGATATTAACAGCACCAACCGGCCCGTCAAATGGGATATCAGAAATACAAAGGGCAATAGAAGAGCCAATCATAGCCGCTATTTCAGGGCTATTATCTTGATCCATAGACATAACCGTAGCCACAACGCCAACATCGTTGCGGTAATCGTCTGGGAATAGCGGACGAATAGGCCTGTCAATCAAGCGAGACGCAAGGATGGCTTTTTCGGTTGGGCGGCCTTCCCTTCTAAACCAACTGCCGGGGATTTTACCCACAGCATAAAATCTCTCTTCATAATCAACGCTTAGTGGGAAGAAATCTATCCCGGCGCGAGGTTTATCCGATGTGGTAGCGGTTACAAGTACAACCGTATCACCATAGGACATAATAACCGCGCCCCCTGCTAGTTCGGCAACTTTACCGATTTCGCAAGATAGGGTACGCCCACCTAAGTCCATTGTGTATGTCTTTTGCATGTATACCTACTTTCTTAGACCAAGTTCGCCAATGAGGGCACGGTATTTTACTACATCTTGCTTGCGGATATAGTCCAATAGTCCGCGGCGTTGACCTACCAGTTTAAGAAGCCCACGACGTGAGTGGAAGTCTTTTTTGTGGGTACGAAGATGCTCGGTCAAGTGGTTAATGCGAGCGGTAAGAAGGGCTACTTGAACTTCTGGTGAACCGGTGTCTTTTTCGTCCCGGCCGTGCTTTGCGATAATGTCTTTCTTGATGATCATATTTGATCCTCCTAAAAATTTTACGTCTTACGACGAATTATCCCCTCGTGCCAAGGACAGGTTGGAGCCACCATGGCCTGAGCGCGGGTTCTAAGGGAGTATATCACTGGGTGAGGCGCTGTCAAGGCGGGTAAATGATGAAAAGCCATCAAATATGACCCCAATTTATAAAAGCAGGGGGCGCGGATCCGCTCCCCCTGCTTTTGCAAATGCCTTTTATGTGTTAATTTCGCGTAGAACAGTCATCACTACAATAATTACAATTACCGCCCAATAACTATATACAAATCTTTTCGATTCCTTTGCAGGACTTTCCTTGCCCTGTGGATTGTTGATTATTAGTTTTTTCCAACAGATTACCATAATAGGAAGTAAGACCACTGTTGCCGCGCCCGCTATAACCAATAAATTTGGAAACATATCTCCTAATTCCATATAACTATTCACAAAATAAGACGGATTAAGTAAATGGCCAAAGATATTGCCTATAACATGGGATAAAATGGGGGCAAATATAGAGCGAGTGTAATACAGCATCAAAACCATCGCAAAGCCCCAAACCGCGGTATAAGATATTTGGATTACCCCGCCATGTAAAGCGCCAAAAAACACTCCGCTCATTAGCGCGACCTTCCAGATAGAAATTCCAAATCGTTTATATTCGTAAGCAACAGGCCCACGGAAAAATAATTCTTCAAAAATTGCAACAATAATACCCCCGGTCAGTATGCCCAGCCACATAGTATTGAAAGACGGTATATATACAGGCAACGAATCTCCTAGAAACATACCTCCCCATATCAGAATCCACGTAATTGGGACAAATGCAATGGTTATACCTGCTACATACATGGCATTTTTTAAAGTTATCGGAGCTATGGACAACACATTCTTAGGCCGTTTTCTGCTAATGACTAAATACAAAATAACGGGAATTGACATAAGCTCTACTACATAAACTGCGTGAAGTACAAGGCTATGAAGTGTGCCTTGATCATATAACCATCCATACAGAAATGATGGATAAATTACAATAAATACGAAGAAAAAAAACATTATGACGTTTGGCCTTAAACCTACGCTTTTATTCTCTGGAGAAATGTTATCTTGGTTCATAATTTGCCTCCTTATTCGCATGTAATGGCTTAATCTTCATATAAGTCACTATCCCAGTGGAAAGTAATATAACAAACACTCCTGCGTACATAAACAATCTTGTGCCCATGCCGCCTGTCATAGGTAATATAATAACCGCCCAGTTAAGCACAAGGTAAGTCTCTGGAGCATTTCCTGGTGTGATATTAGGCATTGGCTCACCACCAACCGCTGTAATATCAAGAGTGGCTGGGGCTGGATGAATCCCTTCCACAACAGTGATGCGCCACTGCCCCATAGGCATTTGATATCCGGCGGGCGGTGAGACTTCAACAAGTTGATAATATCTGTCCGGGGTCATGGTAAACACCATTGCCGCATTAGAGCTAGTTCTATAAGCCACGCGTGTCCATTGAGGATTCTGGCCAGTTGTCATGTCGGGAGTTATTTTGGTTAGAGATGGTGAGCCATCTCCGTTGTATACAAATAGGTATAAGGTTGCGCCGTTAAGCAACTCACCGCTATTGTTTACCTTATAGAAGTTGAAGTCTATTTCTATAATTTCTCTCCATACGGCTTCAAACCATTTAAACGCAGTTGTTGTCGGCATGTCATTTGCTTCGTCATTGGATAGAGGTGCCGCATATGGGTCTATTGGATAGCCGTTTATATCTACTTGCCGCCAGCCTAGGAAGATGTGACCGTCTCTGGTAACGTTTTCAGGCGCGCGATTAGGTGATGTGTTGCTGTTAAGAGTCAACCCTTCCGCGACCTGCCTAGTTACATTGCTTGGGTTGGATGCGAATCGCCCGCCGTTTAGCATAAACACTATTCTGGCTATCCAATTGGGATATAGATCGGTAGCACGCATAATTCCGGGGCCGGCAGAAGTATAAAAGCGGCGGCCATTGGGCGCATTAGGGTCGAGCGCAAACCACTGCGGAACGCCTCCTTCCATCTGAAGAATCCATGTGCCGGTACTATCTGTGCGGGAGAGCTGGTTCCCCGGCCCTAGCACATTAAATGGGGTTCCTATATATAGAAGGTTTGGGCCGTAATAGACGCCATGCGGCAATCCGCCAACATAGGCACCTGGGGCATTGGTAAGGGATGCATGCCATCTTACATTAGCACTCCACTGGGCGTAATATGTCCTTGCGAAGGCTATTTGGGTATCGGCAGTTAGGTTGGCGCCGCCGCCAAGTGGCCCTCCTGCGTTCCATCCTCTGAAAACATGATCATTGGGCCTATCTCCGGGCCAATAAGGCGGGCCTGGGAAGTTGGGTAGCACAGAATGGGGAGGGGCGCCTATGTCGACTGGTCTCATAAGAGGGTTTGGCATGTTAATGGCTTCATTGCCGGCAATTCCTGGGTTGAATACCAGATACCGCCCCCATATTGCGTAAAAGGTTATTGCGCCGGCTATAATGGTATCTGCCGTAACCCAGGCATCTGGGTCTTGGCCCGTTTGGTCTGTGCTCCAGCCGATTAGGTTCCATGCATTGCTTGGCAGCCCCAGTACAGGCCAGTGGCCTCCCCGTAGAGGTAAGTCAAGGGGTCTGTAAACCGGCCAGCCACCACGGGTGGCATTAACGAATGTTACCTGTCCGTTTTGCCCAAACCAAAAAGCCGGGTTCGTTTGTGTGGTTGTGGTGCCCCACACATTACCGCGACTGGGTTGTTGCGGGTGGTGGAATGGTGGGGTTAATACCATGTTAACCGAACGCCCTTCAGCAATCGTTGCGGTGCGGATATTTGTGCCGGCGCCCCCAACAACATTGTATAGGTTAGCGTTAAATGTCAAAACAGATGTCCATTGTTGGAAGACAGGTACTGAAATGCGGCCGTTTGCATCTACAGTACCGTATTGTTCTAAGCGTTCGGGTGTAAATACAATGTGTTGGTCAAGCACAAGGTGACCTCCATTCACCATAGGAGAGGGATAAAAATTGTAGTCTCCCAACACGTTAAATCCAGCCCGTGTAAACATTTCACCCAATGCAAAGCCAAAGCCAGCGGTACCCAATGAATAATACGCGCTTGAATGGATTTGTCCAACTAAAGTGGGAATCCACCTTCCTGCTTGATTCATATTATTTATGCTATAGCCTATTGCAATATTGCGTACAACCAATCGTCCAGAGCCATCATTGGCATGAAACACTAAATCAAAAGACTCTACCCACCTGGCATAAACAGTCTTTACCAGATCGGGCTCCAGTATATGGCTTGGCAGTAGTCTTACGCCATCACCATCACCGTATGGCCCATCTGGGCCATTGGGGTTGCAATACCAACCCATAAATACATATCCAGGCCTTACAGGGTTGCGAGGCATGCGTCGTTCTACCTGCTCCATCCCCTGTATTCCTCGGTTAGCCACATAGTGTCTTGTAATCTGCATCTCGTACCTATCATTGTAGTGGATATTTGATACTTGCATTCCATATGCATTATGCACTGTCATCAGTTGGAGAGATGTGTTGTTGGTAATGTTTTCCCAATAGTCCGGCCCCAATATGCCAAAATAAGCATTAGCCTGCCTGGACAGAAAGTAACGGTCAGTAACTTGGCCATCTAAGCTATGCGGGCGGTGTGTTGGCCAGAAGGCTTGGCCGGGCCCATCGCCAGTTTCTTCAACGTTAAGGTTGAAATGGACAGTTGCGCCCTGCAACACGTTTATCACCCAGTGAGCAAAAACGGTTCTGCTTCCGCCTTTCCACGCGTAGTTTGGGCAGGCAGAGCCATTTGTGCATGGGCAGCCTATTACCGAATCCCCAGTAAATTCTCGCGCACCTGCATTTAGTGGGGTATTGGGGTCTGAGCTAGCCGGGATGTTTGTACACCACCAGCCATTAAAAGTGTGTCCAGACCTTGTCACGGTTCCAGGCAGCGGCATGCCTGCTATAACTGGTGCGCCTGCATGATCGCTGATATGCACACCGCCGCCGCCAGGGAGATTGTGTTGATTATTATTCATTCGAATCCGCCGACCATCTTCGTTTATTGTGCGTGGGCTACCTGCAATAACATCGCGGAAATTGCCAAAAGAACTGTTGGCTGTATAAAAAACAGAAAACCCTTGCTCAGACGCCATAGAAGCACCCAGTTGCGCGTTAAATGTAATCCGCCATATATAGTGGGCGTAAACTGTCAAATTATCTTGTGTAACAATCGTGGTGGCGTGGTATTGAGCGGCGGTGGATACTGGAGGCGTTTGTGCCTGTGCCCACAGAGGGTTAACAAGTGGCGCTGGGAAGTATGGCTGATTTGTGGAAGGTGGCGGCAGTGTACGCGCTAACTCGTTGTTTTCCCAGCCTCCTGGGTAATGCCACCAGCCGCTTATTACCAACCTTTGCACTGGTGGGTGAGATGGATGCCCAGGTGCAGTAGGCGGTACCCATGTGTCAGGATGTAAAACAAAGGGCGTTGACATCTGAAATGTTGTAGCTGCGGTTGTACCGGTAGGCACAGGGTTTACCACCGACGTACTGGGATTTTGGGAAAATGGGGTAAAGTTGCGTGTGCCGGGAGGGGCCGTTAAATCCCATATTCGGTTTATGTTTAGCCTTGCGGATTCTTCGATATTAGGAGCGCTAGAGGCTGCCACGCTCATACCATACCATGCCCAGCGGTAGGCTCTATGGGGAAAGCTAAGAGTTCCTGGCTGCAACACCCCACCCTGCATATCAAAATTGACCAAAAGAGGCATAGCCTCTACCCAGCGCGCATAAAGCGTCCCGCTTAACGTAACCAGCGTGTCAGAATCGGTTCGATTTCCACCGGTTAAGGCATGTGTGTCATACCAACCCGCAAAGTGGAACCCAATCCTGGTTGGCACAGGCAAAGCTACGCCGTAAGTATCATCAAAACTCCAATAAACACTATTACCTGAATAATCCGTACCAACCCATATAAGGCGGCGGCTAAAACAGTTTAGGCTATTGGGGTTGGCGGGGTTCAAAGATGATAACTGCACGCCATTACCTTGAAAAAAAACCTCAAAACCCCATATTGCATACACGGTTATATTTGTGGTTACAACGGTTGCATGGGTAAACATGCTGCCTGAATAGTCTGACTCAGTATTCCAGCCTGCAAATACACGTGCCGCGCCGCCAGGCCATCCTGGCTCCATTGGCATATTAACTGGCAATCCAATGGTACCTCCCATTGACACCGTACGGGTCTGGTGTCCTTCGTTCATAGGGGTTCCGCCATTGGGGTTAAATGTTATTATAACGGTGGATAGTGGGTGTATTGGTATATATGACGGTGCATTTCCTATATATCCGCCATAATCATATATGTCTTCGCATAGATTATATCCATAGTCATAGCCATAGGAGTCCTGCCCGTAGCTGTACATATTCATATCTAGGCCATATGCTTGCTCTGCGTTATCATGAAGCCCTTGTTCGTTGCCATTATTGTCATAGCGATAATAATCGCTATATTCTGGTGAGTAAAAATCTATGTATTCACTGTCAGCTATGTAGTATTCATATGGCCCATAGCCCTCAAATGCAAATATAGCAGCGGCAGTTGCAGCTATAAGCACAGTAAACATTACGAAAACACGCATCCATACTTTATTTTTATTTTCCATTTCAATCACTCCCATATGTATTTATCAGCCGAGGTATAAAGCATAGTAGATTTTTGAGCCTCACGTAAGAATCAAATTTCCCTATAACAGCTGCTTTGCATGAGTGAAATATCCAAAAAGTCTAAACACTACAAGTTAATGCGCAAAGTCCCTATTTCTGCCCTTTTTGTGAAACTATATTTCTATGGAAGGCCATATTAGGCATACACAAACCCGTAAAGGTATCCAAAATGAAATGCAGTGTTGCAAAAAAAGCCGATGTATGACATTACTTTATAGGGTAATTCTAAGCAGAACGGAAAATAACAAGGAGGTTACAGGATGAAAGAAAACTCAAAACTGGCTTTAGGCGAGAAAATACGCCAGGTTCGGGAAGCAAGAATGTTGTCAATAGAAAATGTGGCCTATGCAATAAGCAGCAACAAATCATCTGTAAGCCGTTTAGAACGGGGAGAAACTGGATGCAGTGCCGAAAATTTGGCAAAGATACGAAAATTTCTGGATATAGAAAAAGCCCCACTGTTGGAGCCGGAATTAGATATGTATAGAGATCGCATTTGGGTGTGGTATGACTTAATATCTGCCAACAAACTTGACGAAGCTAGGTCCATGCAAAGTGACATGTCAGTAATTTTGGACCTGCCATACGAGCATAACTTGATAGGGTTGTATCTCATGACCGAGGCAAGGCTGCTATATAGAGAAGGAAATATGCCCGCTGTTGATCAGCGGTTAAAAGATATTACATGCTACTTAGATAACGCAAGTGACGAGGTTCTTCATATTTACCATCGCAACAAAGGAGCTTTTCATAATTTTCTCAATAAGCTTGATGACCTCAAGGAAGCATTAAGACATTACTTGCTGACATTTGAATATGTAAGCGATAATGTAAAACCAGATGCACAAATATATTTCAACATCGGTACTGTATATCACAGCGTAGGCAAACCCTTAAAAGGTATTGTATATCTTGAGCGTGCCGCAATAGAAAATAACAGGGACCGTGCGGCTATTGATAAGTCAATAATGGATTACTATCTTGCTTGGCAATATATAACACTAGGCGAGACTAAGAGGCCTAAAAAAATGCTTAGCACATGTATTGCACACGCCAAAAGTATAAAGAACGACTACACATTAGGCCTTTCATTAAGAGGCATGGGGGTAATTAGTTTAAAAGAAGAAAACTTCGATGATGCACTTGATTTTTTCGAGCAGGCAGCAGAATGTTTTGAATATGGGCAAGGATGGTATAATGTCATGTTACTTGACAAAGCCGTTTGCTTGCAAAAAATGAATAAAATAGACAAATACCATGAACTGATTAAACAAATAAGAGAATTGACAAAAGGACAAGAAGAGTTCAATTTCAGAATTGACATAACAGAGCATCTTAGAACCATAAGTGATAGCAACTCGGCCAACTACCTTGAAACAGTGGCTATCCCTAGATTAATGGCCGAACAAGGCGCTAATAAACTAGTTGCACTAGATATATGCAGGGATTTAGAAGCTAGTTATAAAAAGAAAAGAGCCAAAGCCAAAGCAATGGCAATCGCGGTTGTAGCACGTGATATCTATGAAGATTTGTTTATTGGTGATATCGAGTTTGAGTAGAATCAACTCCATGTCAGCAGGGGCTGTCTAACTGTGATAGCCCCTTCTTAGTTAGCTCAGAATTATGATATACTGGCTCATTAACAGAAATATTATTCCAGGAGGAGCCACATGGGAGAAACGGTGCCAGTAGCATACACCGCCTTCGATGGGACGGAAGTAAGAGCCGATGCTTTAAAGCTCAAAATAATAAAAAAGAAAGTTGGCAGTGCCAACGATATAGCCCGTCTAGCCGCACCAAAAGGAGTACAAATGCTGTATAACGCTATGCGGGTAGGCCCAAGGCTTATTTTGCGTAGTGCTTTTGAACTACTACGCGCCAACATGGTAACTAGGGTAATATCTGTTGTTGTGCTTCTAGCTATAGACAAATTCAGCCTTATAAGAGGCAGAATCTCTTTTAAGCAATTTGTAATAAATGTAACTCTGGCGCTTATGCTTTTGGTAGGCGGTACAGCTGGGTGGGTACTAGGCTCTCACGCGCTAAGCCTTATACTAGAAAGCCTGGTCCTGGGGATACTAGCCGGGATTGTCGGCGCCGGAATTCTAAGCGCTTTGCTAAGCATAATTGTAAATAAAATAATCCATCTTTTTGTGACAGATGACACAGAAGACATGCTAGGAATCTACAGCAAAACTTTTGCTTTTCTAGCTAGTAAGCATCGCCTCAACAATCAAGAAATAGAAGCCACTAAAGAAAATATAGCAATGTGCAAGCAGTTAATACAGGATTTATTTACCCAAGAAAATAAAGAAGAATTTGCGAATACTACATTAATGCCCCATATAAAAGAGCAATATGATATGCGAGGCCAAGAAGAGGAGCAATAATATGGACATAAAGAAACTGCTAACTTACGTAGACCACACTCTGCTAACCCCAACAGCCAAAACCGAAGATTATATTAAAATCTGCGACGAAGGCATAACCCACGGCGTAGCTTCCGTATGTATACCCCCATCCAGAGTAGAGCTATGCGCAAAGCATGCAGCAGGCAAAGTAAAAATATGTACTGTAGTAGGTTTCCCCAATGGCTATGCCAACTCCGCCGCAAAGACCAACGAAGCCAAAATAGCAATAAGCCAAGGAGCCACAGAAATTGATATGGTAGTAGACATAGGCAAAGTAAAAGACCAAGACTTTGACGCAGTTCTAGCAGATATTAAGGCAGTGCGCGCCGTCACTGAAGGCTATATCTTAAAAGTAATCATAGAAACAGCAGTGCTTACCCAAGACGAAAAAGTAACTCTATGCCGCATAGTAAGCGAGTCAGGAGCTGACTACATTAAAACTTCCACAGGCTTTGCCTCGGCTGGCGCCACCTTTGAGGATGTAGCCTTACTGCGAAAATATGTAGCCCCGCAAGTAAAAGTAAAAGCCGCCGGGGGAATCTCCTCGCTAGACGATGCCACCCAGTTTATAGCTTTGGGGGCAGACAGACTTGGAACCAGCCGTATTGTTAAGCTGGCGCAGGGCATAGAAGGCAGCGGATACTAAGGTTAAATAACACAAAGTGAAAGAAGGGCCTTTCTGGATTACAGACATCCAGCAAGGCCCTTTCGTATATTAATTCAAGGCAAGGCCAAGGGGCAGGCACCCATGATAAAAAACAGCAGAAAAGGCATTGCCAGAGGAGAAAATTATGACAAAACCCATCGTGTTATACGATCAACATCACGAGAGGGTAGGCGAAACTTACCCCCGCCGGGCAAAGCAACTAGTAAAAAGCGGGCGGGCAAGCTGGCTTATAGACGGCCAAAGCTTGCAAATCAACACCGAATATAATCCCTACCCTCCCAACAAGGAGGATGTAATTGAAATGAGTGAAGCTATATACCAAAACAATGGAACCATTGTTGAAGAACCAGGACATCTCCATAAAGAAGAGCCAAGTGAGCTACTATTATACATGGCTAAGCAAAACGTAGCCCAAAAGAAAAGTCTTATAAGAAATATTATCGCCTATGTTCTTGCATGGCCAATACTCCATACAGTTTTCAGGTTTTTCCCTCGAGTAAGCACATGGAACGCGCACACAGATCAAACTGCCATACGTAGAGTTGTTCATGAGTTTCCTGAAGTATTTGTTCAGGAAAGTATACCATTCTCATTCTGGTTTCCAAATCCAAATGGGGAATATTTTAGCTTTGAAGTCCCAAATAGAGCATGGAGTGGCATCAATGATTTGGTTGTATCACTTACCGGTGCAGGCTTTGAGCAAATATATCAACCTACCACAATAAGCAGCATCACAAGAAATGAGTTATGGTGGCACTTCATCCTTGGGGCAATGGTTGCCTGGGGTGTATGGATTGCAGTGCGGTGCTTCAAGGTATTGCGCAGACGCACAGCCAACAGAGCTCCAAAACCCGACCCGATTTTGTTGGAATACCAGCGACTACAGTCATCAATATAAGCTAAAGTATCGGTACCAAAGTCACTTTTTTATATACCATCTCCCCCTCTTCTTTTGATAGCGCAATCTCGCCACTATGCACATCTTGTGCGGCGGATTGCGCTATTTTTAATATGTCCATATCACGGTATAGGTTGGCTATAGCAAAGTCTGGTAGGCCATGCTGCCTGGTGCCAAAGAAATCTCCGGCACCCCGCTGGGCTAGGTCTAGCTCAGCCAATTTAAAACCATCTGTTGTATCTGTCATAGCCTTCATTCTGGCTTTGGTTATTTGGTTTTTTGCGTCTGTTAAGAGTACACAGTAGGACTGCGCCGTGCCCCGGCCTACCCGGCCTCGTAGCTGGTGAAGCTGTGATAGGCCAAAACGCTCGGCATTTTCTATTATCATTAGCGTGGCATCCGGGGCATGCACGCCTACCTCTATTACTGTTGTGGACACTAGGGCATTTATTTCGCCAGATTTAAACCGTTCCATAATTTCTTGCTTTTCCATGGGTTTCATTTTGCCATGTAAACAGGTGATACTTAGCTCAGGTAAAGCAGCAGATAACTCTGCAGTATAGGAAAGTACATTTTTTAGCTGTGTTTCAGAGGTTTCGTTTTCTTCTATAGCGGGGCAGATTATATATGCTTGCTTACCCGCTTGAGATTCCTTACGGATAAACTCATGCAGACGCTTACGATACCGCGAGTCTACGCAGTAGGTTTTTATAGTTTGGCGGCCTGGCGGCAGCTCATCAATTATAGAAATATCCAAATCACCATATAAAATCAAGGCCAGCGTCCTGGGTATCGGGGTTGCGGTCATAACCAACGTATGGGGCAGATGCTGCCCTTTTTTTGTTAGCATAAAACGCTGATTAACTCCAAATCGGTGCTGTTCGTCGGTAACAACTAGCCCCAGCTTAATATACTCCACCCCCGGCTGAATCAGTGCATGAGTACCTACAATCATCAACTGCGGACTTTCTGCAATTTTCGCCAAAGCTTCTCGGCGCTCTTTCGGGGTCAAGCTTCCTGTTAATAGCACTGTCTCAATCCCATAGGGTGATAGGTATTTTGTAAAATCCTTGTGGTGCTGCTGTGCAAGCACCTCTGTAGGTGCCATTATCGCGGCCTGATTTCCATTGTTAATCGCAATATACGCAGCCATCATGGCAACAGCAGTCTTGCCAGAGCCTACATCCCCTTGGATTAGCCGATTCATTCGTATCCCTTGCCGATAATCGTTTTTTATATCCTCCAAAACCCGGCTCTGGGCACTGGTTAGGTCAAATGGCAAAGGTGCTATACTGGTATCCTTCATTTTTATGCCGGGTTGCAGATGGGTTGAGCCCTTAAGCGCAAATAACGCCATTTGCATAAAAAAAAGCTCCTCAAACACCAATCGCTTCCGAGCCGCCATAAAAGCATCGTCAGACTCAGGATAATGGATATTGGTAAGTGCATCTCTACGATTACATAGTTCATAAGCCTGACGTAAACTTTCAGGCAGATTATCATGAAATGATAATCCCGCCTTGGCGCATACACCTAAGGCCTGATTAATCAAAGCGCGAAACGTCTTTTGGGAAAACCCTTTAGGGGTGGTATACACAGGCACTATTCTTCCGCTTGAGAGCATATTTTCACTAAAGGGCTCATAATCGGGTGATTCCATTTGCAGACGGTTCTTAAAATCTAGCTTTACTTTGCCTGTAAAAGAATATATCCTCCCTACCCGGAAATACTTCTTTAAATAAGGTTGATTAAACCATACAAGTTCAAGGCTGCCGGTTACATCTTCTATCACGGCTTTGGTTAGCGTAAGTGAGCGCTTTCCGGAAGGGTTTACACTTATGGGCTCGCTAATAAGCGCCCCTCGGATTGTATTAACGGCACCGGGGACTAGCTCCTCTATCGTTTTAATTTGACTACGGTCATCATAATCCCTGGGGAAATAATTAATCACATCATAAACGGTGTTGAGGCCGGCAGCCCGTAGGGCAATAGCGCGTTTTTCGCCTATCCCCGAAAGAGTTGTAATATCCATTGATAAAAAATATCACAATAACGCAAATTATCATATAGGCGTTTCAAGCCGCCGCTCTGTCAGACAGGTTGTCGTTCGCTATGGTTGCGCCAAATCACGGCACATGCTATATTTTCATTAGAGAGAAAAGCCGTAATTAGGGAGGCTATACGTAAAATGGATTCTAATAAACAAAAGCTAATAGATAGTGCCAATAAGGGCGATCTGGAAAGCCAATATAAGCTAGGCCGCGCCTATAAATTTGGAGAAGACGGTTTTGGAAAAGACCTGTTGCAAGGCCATAAGTGGCTAAAGCAAGCCGCCGAGGCCAACCACGCAGAGGCTCAGCTAACATACGCATATTTTTTTATTGACATAGGCAATCAAGCCCATATAAAACATGACCTAGACGAAGGCACGTACTGGCTAAAACGCTCTGGAGACAACGGCAATGCCCAGGCGTTATGGCTGTTGATCGGGGTATACGCCAACTTCACCCCAGAAACCAGCCACGACAAAGTAATAGAGTGCTTCAAGACACTAATTGCCAACTGTAATGACTATGCTGCCGCTGTAGAGCTGGGGGCCATATATTGCGGCAGCTCTTCCAACAAGCATATACGCCGCTTTCCAGGCCTAGCTTCTTATACCGACCCGGAAAAAGGCTTCCGCCTAATGGAAGAAGGCATACGCCTGGCAGAAAGCCAAGAAGAAAACCCTCTTAAATACGAGCAGTACGCGATGATATACCAAGCCTATGACTCAGATACCTCCAAAACCTATAAGCCAGACCTGGAAGACACTCGTGTATACAAAGGAGTAGACAGGCTAATATCCATGGCAAAAAAAATGTGCTACGCAGAAAAAGCTCTGGTAGCACTTCAAAATAAGGACTTCACTTCACCCTTCCCGGATGACGTACTGGATAGCCTAATCTCAAGTCATAGAAATATATTAGAAAGCGCAAGAGGAGAACTTCTAGGCGTAATCAATGAAGGGATGCACAACAGGCAATAATTGCAAAAGCCACCGCATCAGTATCCGTATGAGAAATACTAAGTTCAATGGAATAATCTCTCTGGCCTGCCAATCTATCAGCCACCAATTTTGCCTCACCATGCAAAATCACATAAGGCTTACCTCTTTCATCATGGGTAATCTCAATACTATCTGGCCAAAACCCCTTAAATCCCGTACCCAATGCCTTTACGACAGCCTCCTTAGCCGCAAAAATCCCAGCAGCAGAAACATGATTCTTTCTCAAAATATAAGCCCGCTCACCAGGAGTGAAAACCCGCGCTATAAAGCGCTGGCTCATCCTGGTGAAGCGGGCTGTTTTTATTATATCTACGCCAATTCCAAGTATCATTACACCCAGACCTCAATGCCCATATCACGAAGCGTCGACGCTACCTTTGCCACAGGAAGCCCAACTACAGTAAAGTAATCCCCTTCAACTTTATCAACAAGGAGTGCTCCTCTATCTTGCACACCATAAGCTCCGGCTTTATCCATAGGCTCACCAGTATCAATATAAGCCCATATCTCCGTATCAGTTAGATTGCGGAAATATACTTTTGTAGAATCCACAAAAGCATTAATATCCCCGCCCCTAAGAAGAGCCGCACCAGTGTACACAGTATGGCTACGCCCAGAAAGTGTCTTAAGCATATTAAAGGCATCCTCCCGGCAGCTTGGCTTTCCCAGTACGACCCCATCAACAAAAACCAATGTATCCGCCGCAAGAATAATAGTATCACCACCTACCATATCTCGCACGGCCTTGGCTTTTCTGATAGCTAAAGCCCGAACCTGATAATCCGGAGGCCCGTCAATAGTCTCGTCTACATCACTAACCACGACTTCAAAAGGGATACCAACCTGTTCCAAAAGCTGCCGCCGCCGAGGCGACCCGGATGCCAATATAATCTTGTCCAAAACAACCTCCTATACTGCGTATCGCTAGTACACTAATCAGACCTGATTGCTGCCAGCGCACTAAGTTTTGTTGCACGTCTCGCCGGAAAATACCCAGCAATAAGTCCAACCCCAGCAGCAACACCCAACGCAAGCAACAAAAGCCATGGGGTTATCAAAGACACAATAGCATCCTCTGGTGCCATTGGCATCCCCCAGCCGCCCAAATCTGGCGGGCCAAGGCCCTCTAAAAATGGTACATCAAAATTATTCATTGCATAAGAACCAAGCAGGCTTACCCCAATCCCAAAAATACCACCAATAATCCCAATCATAACAGCCTCAAATAAAAACATCCTACGGATATCCCTAATAGAAGCCCCAATAACCTTCATAACACCAATCTCCTTGGTGCGCTCCGTCACAGAAGTAATCATGGTATTGGCAATATTAATTGTAGCAACCAACAAGCTAATCCCGGCAATAGCAGTCAAAAGGGTTCGAATATTTTGCTGTTGGCGCCGCTGCATATCAATAAACTCACCGGGATAATGAGCCACAAAACCCATATCATTAATAGCCTCAGCCACCCGGTGGGTATCATCTATACTAGCTACCCGCACAAAAACATTATCATAACTAGTTCGCTCTCTCTCACCTCTTATAGGTGAAAAAAAGCCCCATTCTTGCTGTTCTTCCCGTTGAGATTCCGTCATCAGCCATGCCATTTCTTCAACTACTGCAATATCCATATAAATGCGAAGATCATCCCACTGGTTGGCAGTACGTTCCAATAGCCCCACAACATTTAAATCAAAGGTAGTTAGAGGCCTAAATATCTCTTCGATATCAAACATATCATCATCTAAATCGATATCTGCTCCCCTCATATCCCAAGGGGAAGGTGCTATCCTGTGGTCATAGGAAAATTGAATCGGGTCGTTTAATACATCAACCAAGGGTTCTACGTTATCAAGGTCAAGCCCCCACAAGTTCCATGCCCTGACATCATCGCTTCCCGGTACATAGAAACTAAGCTCTGCAAGTCCGCCAAAAACAGCGCCAAACTCGTCACCTTCTTCCAAGAAGCGTCCGTATGCTAAGTTGTATCCCATTAAAGGCAATGCCTCCGGGCGTATTCCCACAACTTCCCATCCCATCATGGCAAAAGGCCCGCTTCGCATAAAAATAGAACCTCGGATAATGGGGGAAGCCACAATTACTCCGGGAATACTGTCAAATATCAAAACTGCATCTTCATCCAGCTCCGGGAAATCATCAGGTACTTCCCATCCGCCTCCAGGGGCAGGCCTTCCCCATTGGGCTGACCGCACACTGATAATGGTCATATCAGCATCCATATGCTCCATCATCTCCGCAAACTGCGCCTCAGTAGCCATCCCAAGAGACATCATTAGGACAATGGAGGCCGTCCCGATTATAACCCCAAGAAGAGTAAGGAAAGTACGCAGTTTTCGCTTATAAAGGCTCCGAACCCCAAGGCCAAAAACATCTACACTACTCATTGGGCTACCCCTTAATCGTCAAAAGAAAGCTGAGTTCTCTTACGGTTAATTATAATAAACACGACAACTCCAGCTCCAACAATAACGCAAATCGCAGGCACAAAGACAATAGGCCGCCTTACAAAGCCAAGCATACGTGAGAAAATACCGCCTTCATCGTCACCATAAAAATCATCTCCAAAGAAGAAGTCACCGTCTCCCATAGGCCCGCCGGGGAATCTATCTCCACCGCCTTCAAAGAATTCGCCTTCCCCTTCAAAGGATCTTTCGCCTTCATAGCCGCCTCCGCCTTCAAAGCCCATAACCTCAATGGAAAAGGGGTGTACTAGTTCTACAATTTCTCCAGCATCATCTTCACCATATATAACAATTTGACCCTCTTGGAAGCCGGGCTCCATTGGGAAAATCCTGCCACGGAAGGTATTCGCACGCCCAACAGCCAAAGGTCCCATAAAATCATTGGCCTGACTGGTGTCAAAATTACCATCAACCCGCACTCTCAGGTTGTGAAGGCCGACTCGCCCGGTATTCAAAATTCTAAACTCGAAATCTACAAATCCAGACATATCCATAAAAGGCATAATAGAAAGCTCAGGTGGCTGGGTCTCGATACGCGCATATTGAGCAACAGGTATACTCAAAAGCTCCGTTGTCTCATGTAGGCCAAAATCTTCATCTTGATAATCCAGCCTTACTTCAAGGGCATACATACGAGGAGCCGCATCTGGTACAGTAAACATAGTAACCGACCGAGTAATGGACTCACCAGGCGCCATTGAAGGAATGAACAACGTATTGCTGCTTCCGCCAGCTGGTGTAAACACAGCTCCGCTTTGGGTTGCTGTACCTGTACCTGTTGTTGCGGCTACAGGAGCCTCAAGTACTATACGGATATTATTAACAGATTGGGTACCAGAGGTATTGACAAACGTGATTTCCATATCAAAGTTCTGTCCGGCTCTTGGAATCTGTGGCTCAAGTGTATATGTGGATACAATAATCCTGGGAATTAGGCGGCCAGTTACCTCATCATCCGGCTCTTCCTCTTCTGGGTTATATACATTAAGCCCTACATATTGAACAAATGGTGAAGGAGCACCTCCAGCGCCACGGATTTCATACTCAACCCTAAGTTGGACAGGATGATTATGTGTCCCAGCATTAACTGTTGGCATAAATCCAAATTCAAAGGTACGAGTATCCCCAACACCAAGGCTCTGAACAACCTGCCTATTGGTGGTGGTAGGTACTAGGTTTGCTTCGTTCATTGGTGAAGCAGATACGGTGATATTATGGGCAATAGCATCCCCAGTATTTACAAGTTCAAAGGTTATCCGTCCAGTTTGTCCGACATTTAACCGTCCTGTAGGTGCAGACAGCTCTCTGAGTTCAAGGTTGGGGCTTACCGTCGTATAATCAGCAAATACATTTACAAAAAACGGCGTAACAGGCCTATTGGCGGCAACGCCTTGATAGGTAAGCTGGAAGTTGATTGGATAGGTATTGCTACTGATATTTCGTGATGTCCTAAAGGTAAAGCTGACATTAGTAGATTGTCCAGGTTCCAGCGTAGAAAAGAAAGCATTGTTTAGGTCACTGATTAAAATAATCTCATCAGGGTCAAGATTTGCAATGGATACCTGTACGTTATTTGCAGGAGCAGTGCCTAGGTTTTGAAGTGTAGCTGATACTACAAATTCCTGGTCTGGGCCAAGATTAGATTCAGATACGTGGAAATTACTCAGCCGTACATTGGAGGCTCCTGCCTCCCCGGCTACTCTTACGCTAATAGTATCAGTTGAAGTCACCGGAGCACCATGCTGATTATTATAACGGTGGGTAAGGGTTATAGTGCCAGTATCCCCAGGGGATGCATTCCCGTCTACTGTAATACGCATAACCATGTCTCGCTGAGAATTTTGATTTAAGGAGTTAATGCGATTAGAGTTATTCAAAAACTCAACAACAAAAGGGGCATCAGCATTTACAATAGCTGTACTTAGGAAGCTATGAGCCGTGTGGCTACCGATATTGCGAATGGTGATATTTACTTCTAGTACTTCACCTGGCTCCACTACAATATTTTGAGGGGTTATCAGATGCACGAGAGGCTCTTGTACGCGCTGACCTTCCTCCAGTTCTCGTATTTGCTCTCTCAATCGAGCATTTTCTTCTTGTAGCCGCTGAATCTCAAGCCAAATTCCTTCATCGGCAAATGCTGGTGCTGTCATAGGTACCACTAACACCACCAATAGCAGAATAGCAATAAAAAATCGTTTAATTCTCCTCATAAATATCCCTCCTGATTTCATTATCAACAATACTTTCTACCGCCCCATCCCGGATACTGATAACTCTATCCGCATAGGATGATATCTCCGTATCGTGGGTAACTATTACTAGTGTCTGATTACGCTCACGGGCTATCCCGGTAATCATATCCATCATCTCAAAAGTGGTCTTAGTATCCAAGTTGCCTGTAGGCTCGTCCGCAAATATTACCTGGGGATCATTGATAAAAGCCCGGGCAATACTTACCCTTTGCTGCTGCCCGCCAGAAAGCTCTGATGGCTTATGCCTTGCCCTATGAGAAAGCCCGACGGCTTTAAGCATAGCCTTTGCCGACGCTATTCGCTTTCGCTTAGGCACCTTACGGAAAATAAGAGGTAGCGTAACATTTTCTAGTGCGGACAATGTCGCAAGCAGATTATACGACTGAAATACAAACCCTACATATCGCTGGCGATAAAGGGCCAGTTGTGTCTCATTAAGGGCCTCTAAAGGCTTCCCTTTAAACATAATACTGCCAGAAGTAGGCTTCTCAAGCCCAGCCAGGAGGTTAAGTAAAGTAGATTTACCTGAGCCGGATGTCCCAAGGAGGCAATAAATCTTTCCCTTTTCAAATGAAAGTGTAATATCCTCCAAAGCTACAATCCGCTCTTCCCCCATACGGTAAACCTTGCGTACATTCTTTAAATCGAACAATACTTCCAGTATGTTCACCCCCTAATATCACTTAAATATAAAAACGCCTGATACAAGCCTTTGTTCCAATATCAAAAGCAGTTTACCAGGCGTTTGTTATGAAATTGTTATGGAATTGCTAATCTTTTATTAACTATATCTAGCTATATATTGCCCCAATTTGCCGAATATATCGCAGATACCAGAAATTGGGCCGCTTATTCTCTCTTCGAAGATAATCCACCATATCGTGATAGCTATCCTCCATAAGACTGCGTTCAGCATCAGAAAGCTCGTTGCTTCCAAATCGAGCCTTGTAATAAATGTTTACCAAATCTTTAAGCAGTACCGAATCACTTTTAAACGCAAATCTCCGTCCCATTCGCTGCCCATAGGCAAATGGAGTTTCTGTAGCTTCTTTAGTGGTAGTGCAATGGGACGATATATCTAAAATCCCTTTAAAATACACAGCTATCTGTTGATTGATAGGAAGCTTATGCACTTTTTTCGCCCTCACTACAATCATAGTATATCGCGTGAATATAAATAATAATCCAAGGCCAATGGTGCTGCCAAGTACAATAAGGACAATATTCCGTAATTGGGCAATATTTATCGTTCTTCCTGCCGTAGGGGGTGGCACATCTACGTCAGGATTAGTAAATATATTGCCACCTAGTCCGCCAGTTGTCATATCTATTGGAAACTCATCTTCCCACCATTCCCACCACTCGTTCATATGCCAATCCGGGTTTATTCCCCCGGTAGGAGGTGGAAGACCAGGATCATTGAAAAACGCATAAGGAGCTGTGGCCTCAACAATAAGCCATCCAAACCCTTCAAGATAAACTTCAACCCAAGCATGAGCCATCATATTAGTAACAACAAAAACAGCTATTTCCGTCTCAGCTGGCGGCAATAAAAACCCCTCAACATAGCGAGAAGGCACCCCGGCAATACGGCTCATTATAGCCATTGCTGTAGCATAATAGGTGCAATACCCTTCCTGACCTACAAAAAGGAAGTGGTCTACAAAACAAACGCCATCTAGCACAGGCTGGGTATTAAGCGTATAAGGAAACTGGATAAGATAATCTCGGATAGCCATAATTTTCTCAAAATCCGTATCCAGGCCATAAATAATCTCAGCTACCAAATCGTGAACCCTTTGCGGCACAATTTCTGGCACATACATAAAATGCTCTCTTACACTCTCGGCATACATCGAAAGCACATCACGAGAAAATACGTCTAGCATAGCCAGAAGCTCTGCATGTGTGTCCATATACGCAAGCTCCCTGGTAGGACTTTGATGTGCAAAGCCTTCGAATACCGCGTTTATATCACTGGCGCTTACCTCTAAATCATCAAAGGTAATAATCCCGGTAATATTTTCATTCAACATGGCACTAGTTAGAACCCTAATGTCAATTATAGGCTGAGGCTCGCGCGTTTCGTGTATTCCCTGGGTGGAAGCATTTAAGAGCTCCTCAATAAAAGTCAGACGTGGGTTAACATTAAGGAAGTTCATAGAATACTGTGTGCCTCTTGCCATAAACCCAGGTGCACGCATATCTCCAGAAGGATCAAAAGCCAAAGTAGGCAAATAATCCGGCCCTGCAGCGTGGAACCACAACTGTCGCGTATTAAGCGGCCTAAATACTGTACCTGTACGGTTAGAGCCAATAGCAATTGTTACCTGATCCACAGGTAAATAGGTATGAAGATAGTTGCTTTCGTCGTAACCCTCAAGCCCAATTGTAGCAAAATGTCTGGTTGCTAAATGTCTATGGTCGTCAATAGGGAATAACCCCCACAAAAGACTGGTGGGGATAGTATCACGGTTATCCTCCAATGTAGCAGCTCGTATTAGAGCAGCCGCAGTTTCCAGCATTTCAAAGCGGCCCAGTGCCATCCCCTGAGTATATAGATCCCCATGTTCTAAAGTGGAAGTCCAGCGATACCCTGTATAGGTATTATGAGTCGCGCCGGCAAGGTAAGTACGACCTGGCGCTTGCACCGTCATTACATTACGGGAATTGGGTGTAACAGCCCCACCCAGCCGCCCTCCCTGACCGGAAAAACCAGTAGACTGGAAGGAGAAATACATAGGATTTGTAAGTGTATAAATAAAATCACCGATGGAAGCCAGCGGCCCGTCAAATAACTCCTGCAAATTCCGGCGCTGGAATAAATCTGCCTCCATAGGAACACTACCATATACAAGCCATACAAGCGCAGCACAAATAGGCCCGGCCATATACACAGCAGCAAGGCCATTATTGGTTTTACGAATCAAAAGTAAGCAAAAGCAAAGCAGAAATAATAAGAAAGAGGATGAATCCCGGGTAAACCCAGGCCCCCATGTAAAAAGAAAAATCGTTACGCCGGTCAAGGCAAGAATATAAAAGCTAAACCGATATAACATAAAAATAGCAACAGCCAGCCCAAGAAGCAGGCTAATAGCCCAAAGGACAGTAACCCCAAGATCGGGCCGATATGGAATATATCCCTGTACCATCAGCCTAAGATCATATAAATGAGCCGCTTGATATTCCCAGCGCTCTAAGGTAAACAATATAAACAGTAGCCCCAAAGCCATAATAGCCCCGGTAATAATACGGGTATATTTGTTATAGAAAATCACAGCAAAGAAAATCAGTGCCGCAACCCCCATGATAAATAATCGAAGCTGAGTCACCTGTATAAAAGTAGAGCTAATAATCACCCGGTTAAGTGAATAAATATATATACTGCCAACTAACAGGGTGAAGATATACTCAGTCCAGGTGCGGCTAGTCTGGGGATTAAAAATTCCAGCTGGTTTGGGACTATAAGATTCATCAGTCTTGCGTTTCGGGTTATATACCAATTAAAAGCCCCCTTAAAATTGCCTTTCATCACATCATCAAAGCGGGAACGCTTTCGTCATTATCATCAAAACCGCCTAACTGTCGGTGGTTTTACTATGCAAATAGTTCTTCATCCTCTAATACCTTGTAACAAGTCACGATTCCTTCTTCCAACAGCTTATATATCTTCTCTGTTTCATTGTCAGGAAGTCTAGGTGCAAAATATACCACCGCTACATAGTGACCATTGTTTAAGGCGTTCATAATTCGCTCGTATAGGTTGGCATCCAGCCGCGATGTCATAACAATTGCGTTGATATACCCTGTAGTATCGTTTAGGGCTTGACTTAAGATAGAGTATGGACTTAAAGTCGGATCGTCTTCAAACCTAAGCCGACCTGCTGTTTGGTAAATGGTTTCAAAATCACCGGAGTTATGACCCATTACCTTATGCCCTTCTCCTGGGCAGTACTCCACAGGCATCCCGCGCTTTAGGCAGAAATCCGCAAGCCCAAGTGACATTTCTATCACTCTGTCTTCGATAATAATCTGCTCTTTATAATTTGTATCCATACGCTTGCTATCTACAATTATGGATACCTGATGCAATGCGTTGGATTGAAAATTCTTTACTAGCCACTCATTACGCTTAGCGGTAAGCTTCCAGTGTACCCTTTTAATAGAATCTGTAGGCAGGTAAGGGCGGATATCGGATATAGTGGCATAATCCTCATCACGAATATCATATCGTGATTGGGCTTGAGTCAGTAAATTGGATGTAATAGGGAAGTTAGTCATATCAACGATTTTAGGAAGCGCAACAACGTTTTCACTAAAATTTATATGGCGAGTAAGCTTAAAAAGCCCCGTAAGATCCATAATCTGCACAGATTTAATACCCAATTCATATTCGCCGCGGTAGTTAATCTGAAATGGAATAGTCTGGGTCACCGGCTTAAATGATCCAACATTGGTAATAAGAGAATCCTGCATTACAACCGCAAAATCATCCCCATAAAATACAAACCTAACACTGCCAAAAGGAAGCTTAATCGGGTTAATGATATTAACTACAAGGTCTTCATACTCTTCTTTTATAACAGTTTCAGGAAGGTGCTGGCTTAGTTTAAGGCTCATTATTCCAATAGTGGCTATTATATAAGAAAGTATAGGCAAAGCGGTAAGCACTGCAAGTGACACATACAGCATCCGTTCACCGTAAAGCCACGCGGCGCCTCCAACTAAAACCCATACCACAAAATAACGAGCACGGTTTAATCCAAGAGCCATAGGGTCTTGGGATTTTTTATTTATTCTAAATTTTGATTTAAGTCTTGACATAGTAAGCCTCAGTTTTTCAATTCTGCTGTTGCCAGTTTTATAGCCTTATCAATGATATCAGTTGCCCGTATTTTCTTAATTGCGGCTTCTTGTTTCATTAGGATTCTATGCTCAAGGATATGAGGAGCCATTTGAATTACATCATCGGGGACTACATAGTCACGACTATTGTATAGTGCCCAAGCTTGTGCTGCCTTAAAAAGGCAAAGGCTCGCCCGTGGACTAGCACCTAACTGAATATCCGGCTGTTCTCTGGTAAAGCGTGCAATTGTTACGATGAACTTATTAATACTGGCATCAACATGGATTTGTTCCGCCAGGCTTTGGATCCGGATAATGTCTGCTCCCTCAGCTACAGGCTGCAATTCTGCCATAGGATTGCGGCCCTTGAACCGGTCTAGCATTTTGCTTTCTTCTTTATCGTCTGGGTAGCCTAGAGATATTTTCATAAAGAAGCGATCCAGCTGGGCTTCCGGCAGCGCATAAGTACCTAAGTATTCTACGGGATTTTGGGTTGCAAGTACAATAAAAGGAGACGGCACCTTATAAGTAAGGCCGTCTACAGTTACTTGGTTTTCTTCCATTACCTCAAGAAGGCTGGACTGGGTTTTAGGGGATGTACGATTTATTTCGTCTGCAAGAACGAACTGGCTCATAACCGCACCAGGGCGGTATTCAAATTCTCCGGTTTTTGGAGAGAAGGCTGAATAGCCTGTAATATCAGAAGGCATAATATCCGGTGTAAACTGGATACGTTTGAAGCTGCCATTTACAGAGCGGGCAAGAGCGGCAACAAGGCTGGTCTTGCCTACACCTGGCACATCTTCGATTAGAACATGGCCCTTGCAGGCCAGAGTCGTCATTACCAAAGAGGCAGCATAACGCTTGCCTACGATGATTTTTTCTACATTACTTATGATGTGTTGCATACATAATACTGCTTGGGCGTTGTTGGTGATCCGGCTTTCGTACATTTGTGCACCTCTTCGGAATTATTTTTTTCATGCCTTATCTTACATTATCGTATCATAGGCCTTAAAAAAAAACTACCGAAAGGTTACATTTGCCTTACATTTTTATATTGGAGGCCCTCCAAGGATAACTGCCGCGACAATCTCAGACAGTGGTTTCATCGCTCTTAGTGCTTCGTCCACAGTATTATATTGATTTCCTACTTCCACAAACATGCTCATTGGCATCATATGGAGGCTGTAGCGGAATTCGCGAAGATACGCTCGCCTGGCAAAGCCTGGGTGGAGATAGTTGGCGGCAAGCTGTAATTGAAAACTCAAATTCAGGTTTTCTCTAAGATATGGATTAGGCAGCCATGGTACAGCTGTGATTTGCCCATTACGATTTTGGCGGCTTAACCCGTTGAAGAACATAATCCTGGCAGTGCGATTACCGTCAATATAAGTAATAAAAGGCCCGGCACCCTCCCGTACTCCATCACGATGAAGATCAATTACCATCTGTATGGAAGGGTTGTCCGCAAGTATCTGGAGAATCACCGGCTCCATACGTTCATAAGCCCCTTGTCTACGAGGGCTACCATCTACAACATCGAACTGACCCATATAGTGCATAACTTCAATGTCATAATTATTTGTCAGCGCCTCTGCAAGAGCGCGGCCTACCCCCAGTACACTATCCATTGGGTCTAAGGGGTTGCTATCAATAAACCGTTCTTGGGAGTGCGTATGAAAAATCAAGACCTGCGGGCCGGGAGTGTCAATATCAATGCGAAGGTCTTCGTGTAAAAATGCATAGGTATCAATATCCGATGGAAACAGTGCTGTATACCTGTCCACCAAAAAAATATTATTAACCAAGTAATCAAAGGACATTAGTCGCTGAACATACTCTGGGGTAATGGTTATGGCAGAGGCGATAGACGGCTCTCTTGGCGGGATAGGCGGTGTAAAAACAATGTCCTCCAGGCCAATCAGCGGAAATGTTGGCAAAGCTTCTATCTCTTCTTCATAATCCTGAGATGGCCTCTCATGTGCTAAAGGCAGCCCATAATCCGCAAAAGGGGAATACGCAACTGCTCCTTCAGCGGTACGAGAAAGAAAGGACTGCGCCCATGTAAAAAGCGCTGCCCCAGTTATAAGTAGTAACCCTAATATTAAACGCTGACGAACTACCTTCTTTTTGACCATAGCCACCTCCTGATACGGATTTCAAATAAATTTTTACTTGAAATCCGTATGACCTTTACATATATATGTAAATTTATCCGGGGTTTATGTATAGACACACACTGATTCATCTGGCATACTATGACGATTTCGTTTGAAGGGGAGATTACATTGCTCGACAATTTTATATTCAGCATTAACACGGTTGCGCCATTGTTCTTGGTGCTTTTTTTAGGCCTGATATTAAAAAAGAAAGGATTCCTTAGCGAAAGTTTTGTATCTGTAGGAAATAAAGTAGTGTTCTACATCGCCTTACCTGCCAGTATATTCCTTAGTGTGTATACCGCGGAGCTTGGAGACTTGTTGGATTGGGGTTTTGTGGCTTTTGCTGTAGGGGCCTCTCTTGTCGGGTTCTTTGGGATTTGGTTTATATCGGCTATTTTTATTAAAAATAAACCGATACTTGGTGCTTTTGCCCAAGGTGCGTTTAGGGGCAACTTTGCTTTCCTTGGAATGCCACTTCTTATTAATTTAGCCGGGGAGGCAGGGGAAGCCCGCGCTGCTCTTATTATGGCCTTTGTTCTGCCTGTGTATAATATCTGCACTGTGCTTATCTTGGCCGCATGTTCCGATTCTGCAAAAAAAGTGGGATTCAAGACGATTATCCTTACCATCGTCAAGAATCCTTTTATTATTGCCATTGCTATAGCTTTTGGGTTTCAACTGCTTAACATTAGGCTCCCTTTTATAATCAGTACTACTGTACGTTATGGGGCCAATATGGCAACACCCCTTGCACTTATATGCTTAGGTGCAGGTATGACTTTCCAGGGGTTTGATGCCAAGTTTAAATATGCACTTGGAGCCAGCCTTATTAAGGTTTTGGTGCTGCCCGTTATATTTGTAATAGTAGGATATCTGATGGGCTTTAGAAATTATGATATCGCGGCGTTCTTAATACTTGGGGGTATTCCCTCAGCTATCGCCGGTTATGCAATGGTGGTACAAATGGGAGGCGATGGATATATAGCCGGAACAATAGTTGTAATATCTACCCTGTTTTCTGCATTTACACTTACAATTTTCATATATATCCTTAGAACTATCGGTTGGCTTCTTTAGATTGTGCATGATACGCTATACAGCTAGCGATTTTACTGTGATATAATCAGATAATAACCATCAGGAGGTAAGAAATGAAAAAAATTATAACAATAGCGCTACTGCTTGTTTTGGCTCTTGGGCTTTTGGCAGCCTGTAGGCCAGCAGGTGAGGGGAGTGGTGAAGATACAGCAGAAGCTTCTCCAGCCCCAGGTTACGACGAGCAAGACGAAGACGAAATCCCTCAAGGAGAAACCTGGCAAGGTGGCCCAACCCGTGGTGTATGGGTAGATAATATGTATATCAACGAATATCTTAATCTACGCCTTGTTGTCCCACACGAATGGATTGTAGCCAATGACGAAGAGGTAGCAGCGCTATCCGGTTTGGGTGCTGAGCTGTTGACAGAAGTGGACGAATCCTTCTGGGAAGCGGCAGGTGCATTAACCTTAATTGATATGCTGGTAACAGACCCCTTTACAGGAATAAGCGTGCAAGTTGCATATGAGCGTCTAGTATTCCCCATGACCAGATTCAATGAAACTGATTACATCCAGCGTGCGGTTTCCGACCTAGGCGTAGCCGGAGTAAGGGCCAATGCCATCCCAGGCACCACCACAATTGGAGACTATGACTGGCATTTATTAAGATCATACTTAGACATGGCAGGCGGAACGGTAATAGGCAATAACTTCATAACCATCAGAGACGGCTTTGTGACTACCGTCTCAGTAATACATGGAGACCTTCACGAGCCTTTGGATGAAATACTTCCATGGTTTTCTAGCCTCAACGACCCGCCGCCACCGCCACTGCCAACGCCTACCCCGCCACCCCCACCAGAGCCAGTGGATATAGCTTTAGTAGGTGCTTGGGCATGGGAGTTTGACGAAAGCTATATTTACGAGTTTAGGCTAGACGGCACAGGACGCAGAGGCTTTTACCCCAGCCTTGACGACTTCGAATGGCAAACAGTAGCCGCCGACAGTCATCTGATTCTACACTTTGGAATTTTCCAAGAAAGCTGGAGTTACACGATCATAGGAGATGTAGTGACTTTAGATAGCCGTCAAGACATCGGCTTGTCTTACAGCTATGTAAGATGGGAAGGGGATTTTGTAGAATCCGAGCTTGGAGAATTTGAAGTAGACTTTACGGGACACCCACTAATAGGAACATGGGTATGGGATGAAGATTCATCCTTCATATATATCTTCTTGCCTGATGGAACAGGCACCCGGGGCTTTGCTGGGCAGCGAAGTGAGATTTTCTGGTTTGCGGAAGATGATTATTTATTAATGGATACCGGCGGAACGGATATAGAGTTTTGGATATTTTCGATTAGTGATGATGTGCTAAATCTTGAAAACCTGTATGATGCAACTGCCAACTGGAACTATGTAAGACAATAAAAAAAGAGCTCTCTTCGCAGAAGAGAGCTTTTTTTTATTATTAATCCCTGCCATATTTCTTCTTAAAACGCTCTACGCGTCCACCGGCTTCAATCAATAACTTCTGACTTCCGGTATAATAAGGATGGCATCTACTACAGACTTCTACATGGATTTTCTCCTTGGTAGAGCCTGCCTCAAACTCATTGCCGCAGTTGCATCGTACTTGGGCATTGAAATATTTCGGATGGATAGCCGCTTTCATCATTTCACCATCCTTTCTGATATTAATTTAAACGCGAAGCGCATTATAGCATGGCTTGGTGGTATGCGCAAATGTTGTGGTAGAATATTGATAAATATTTATGAAAGTGGGAGCGAATATGAAAAAAGTAGTAATCACCGGAGTAGCTGGCCGCCTTGGGCCATATGTGGTTGAGCACTTTGTGGAATCGGGGTATAAAGTGCTTGGCGTAGACATTGTAAGACCAGAAAACCCTAAAGCCGACCACAGAGTTGCCGACCTGACCAACCTAGGCGAATGTTATGGCTTACTCCACGGCGCAGATGCGCTAATACACCTAGCCGCAATACCCAACGCAGTATCTACTACAAGTGAAGTAACTTTCCGCAATAATGTAATGAGCACATACAACCTACTAGAGGCCGCCGATAATCTAGGCATAAAAAAGGCAGTAACCGCCTCTAGTGAATCATCCTACGGCCTTGTCTTCTCCAAAAAACGCCTTGCCCCACAATACGTACCCATGGATGAAAATCACCCCTGTTTACCGGAAGATTCCTACGCACTAGGAAAAATAGTAGAAGAAGAAACCGCAAGAGCCATCAACCGCAGAAACGGTATGCAAATCGTAGCTCTGCGCATTGGTAATGTAATAACAAAAGAGGTATATGAAAACAACTTTGCAGGCTGGTGCAACGATCCAAATCAGCGCTCGGTAATCTTGTGGAGTTACATTGATGCCAGAGACATAGCCACGGCCTGCCGCCTGGCGATAGAAAAAGACGGCCTTGGGGTACAAGTACTAAATATAGCAGCGGATGACAACTGCACTACCCTAACCAGTGCCGAGCTAATGAAACACGGCTTTCCAGAAGTAACAGATATCCGTGGCCCAATTGACGGATATCAGACTCTACTATGTAATAAGAAAATCAAGGAAGTGCTGGGTTGGAAACCAGAACACTTCTGGCGGGATAATGTGAAGTTGTAAGCAGATATGATGCAAAGGAGGCTGTCAAGAGCAGTCTCCTTTGTAGTCATGATAATATGTATCTATGCGATTTCACAAGCACCTACAGTTGACATTTTCTCTTGATATTGTTTTACTCAATATGATGATAAGTAATTACTTTTAAAATGGAGGGAGTTATGCAATGAGTAAAAAGCTTGTAATTTTCTCCTTTTTTTCAGGTAGCGGATTTCTTGACTTAGGATTCGAAAAAATGGAATATGAAATAAACTTTGTAAATGAGTTTTCAACTTCATTTATAAATGCTTATATCCACTCAAGGAAACAAATGAATATGGATATCCCTAAATATGGTTATCACAACACTGACATAAATGAGTATCTTCAGGGCCGAAAAAAGGAATTATTAGAGTATATGGCAGATGCCAGACAAAATAATTGTCTTGTAGGATTTATTGGAGGCCCTCCTTGCCCAGACTTTTCAGTAGGAGGGAAGAATAGGGGTGCTGATGGTGTAAATGGGAGGTTATCCTCAACGTATATAGAATTGATAACTAAGATGAAGCCTGACTTCTTTTTGTTTGAAAATGTGAAAGGGCTTTGGCGTACAGAACGACATCGAGCGTTTTATGAAAAGCTTAAAGAGTGTTTGCATTGTTTTGACTATTGCACAACAGAACGATTGACAAATGCAATTGAATTTGGTGTACCTCAAGATAGGGATAGGCTTTTGCTTTTTGGTGTAAAAAAGGAAAGCTTGAAACGAGCCTATTTCAAGAATAATGAAATCCTTAACTTTCCATGGGAGTCGAATATTGTTTATGCTCTTGACAAGATTAAAGCTGTCGAATGGCCTCATATTGAAGAGTTTTTAGAAGAATCTCGACGAGAACCTGACATAGCGGTGATTCGTGAGTTAACTGTTCAATATTGGTTTGAAAAAAATGATGTGCTAAATCATCCAAATGCCTCAGCTTGCTTTAAACCACGGGTAGGTCTATCAAGAATGAAAAGCGTAGCGGAAGGTGATGTAAGCAAAAAATCATTTAAACGATTGCATCGTTGGCGTTACTCTCCAACAGCTGCTTATGGTAATAATGAAGTCCATTTACATCCATATAAAGCAAGGCGAATTTCAGCCTCAGAGGCACTAGCGATTCAATCACTCCCTAAAGAATTTGAGCTTCCTCCTAAAATGAGCCTTTCGGATATGTTTAAAACAATTGGTAACGGCGTTCCTTTTCTTTTATCTAAGGCAATCGCATATATGATAAAGAATTTCTTAGCAGCAGCAGCAGAGTAACATTAGTTATAGTTGAAGGAGGTAAACATTTGACTTATACAATTGATAAAATTAAAGAGGATGCGGCGGAATTGTCATCTAACGAATTTTATATGAAACATATTTTGCGTTCGGATAATTGGTATTTCGAAAAGCTTCTCGGCAAAAACAAAGAAGATTCTATGCGAATTACTGATGACTTCAAAACAATTGTTAGCCAATCATTAGATATAAGTTTCAACAATATAGCGATTGTTGGAAGTAGCAAGACAGGTTGTAGTTTAGCACCAACGAAGAAACTATTTCGATGTTTTAATGAAGAATCTGATATTGATATAGCTATCGTATCGGATTCGCTTTTTCATAGATTCTGGAAACTATTCCGTGATTCGTATAGCGAAACATACAAGCGTACGTACAACTTTATTAAACATGGAATTTACAGAGGCTACATTAATGAAAAGAATTTAGATTCTGTTGATGGCTGTAGAAAAGAATGGGATGAAAGGGCAATTGAATCTAAAAAGCTTTTAAAGAGCAAGCTGTTTGTTAAACATGAAATTACATACCGCTTATATCGTAGCTGGGAAGATTTCGAGGAATATCATATTCAATCTATTGATGAAATTAAGAGAGGAGAAATATAGATGTCTCAATTATTTTACAGGAATTTGCAACCCGTGGAACAAATTATTGATCAGTTTAAAAAAGAATTATTAATCATTGATCCATCCTATCAGCGCAGAAAAGTTTGGTTGCCTCCAGATAAAGTGCGGCTTGTTGAGACTATTCTGCTTAACCTTGTAATGCCAGAAGTTTTTTTTTGGCCTGCAGAAACTGACCCTGAAACAGGAAAGACAATAACTCACATTGTTGACGGGCAACAACGTATCGCATCCATTGTTGAATTTGTTAGTAATGAGTTTTCACTAGACAGCAAGCATCTTTTAAATGATGATATTAAAGTAACATGTGGAAATAAACTTTTCTCTGAGCTGAGTCCCGAAGATAAAAAACGAATTTGGAAATATCAAATATCCATCGTTATGATTGATAGTGAGTTAAGTAAAAATTCAATAAAAGAAATGTTCTTTAGGCTTAATTTAACTAATTACAGCCTCAATGCACAGGAAAAGCTTAACAGTATTGATAGCGCATTCGGAGATGCCGCGGAAGCATTGTCAAAGCTGGATTTTTGGAAAAATAGCAGAGTATTCAGTGCTTCAGATACCCGTAGGATGCAAGATATTAGGTATTGCTGCTCTATTTACATTTTGGCGAAAGAAGGTGTAATCGATCAAACTGGTGATAAAAGAATTAATGATTACTACACAGATTATGCCAATGAATTTGATAGTAGCAAAGAGCTATATAAAAAAATTGTTGGAGCTATGGATATTATTACTGGGCTTTGTGATAAATCTACCCAAAGCTTTATCTACAAAAAGACTCAAATGTACACATTATTCTCTATGGCATTAAAAATAATAGATGAGGATATTCCTTTGCCACCTAAATTTGATGAGCGCTTCAAATCTTTTGTAAAAGCATATAATTTCTTTAGGAATGAGTATGATATTACTTTTGATGATGATCAACTAAGGAAAGCGAACGAAGATATTAAGAAATATAAGCTGGCTTCTTCTGAAGGGTTGAATAAGTTTTCAAATCGTACTATAAGACTTGAAACACTATTTAAATTCTGTATTGATAATAGTGATGATATTATCAATACGATGAAAAAGCTAGAATCACGTTATAAAGAACAGGCTGAAATTAACAAGATAGCAGATGCTTTCGATTATGAGGATTTATTGGATATCGACGATATTATGCAGATGAAAATTGATATTTAAGTGAAACTAAAGGCCTTGGAATTGACATTAAAGTCATTGCCATGGCCTTTTTGCTGGGTGATACTTATTTTAAGTTCTTTTAAACCGCCGCTCTAGCTCCTTCTGAGTTATTTCAATAATAGTAGGCCGCCCATGGGGGCAGGTGAATGGGTTTTCCAAAGTCAGCATTTTAGTAATTAAGGCGCGGGCTTCCGCCTCCGAAAGACTATCTCCAGCTTTTACAGCTGCCTTACATGCCGCCATAGCAATTGCCTCGGTTTTATGTGCATACACGCTTCCTCTGGAAAAGCTGGTATCCCCTATTTTATCCAGTATATCGGAAAAGAAGCCTGTAGATGTCGGGCCTTTTATCAGATACGGAACGGCGGTTAGGCTTGGTACGGCTTCATTTATATCGGATATTTCAAACCCGAAGCGTATAAATAGGGGCAGATTATCCCTAAGAAGCGATGTTTCCATAGGCGTGAGGCGTAGCGGAATAGGAGTCAAAAGCTGCTGGGATTGTACTTGGCCTAGGGAGGTTTGTTCTATGATTTCCTCATAAAGTACACGCTCATGGGCGGCGTGCTGGTCTATCAAATATAAGGACTCATTTTGGGATATCAGCCAGTAGGTGTTAAATATCAGGCCTATGATTCGATAATTATTGAAGAATGGCTCTGCCGCTTGTGGAGTAGGTAGGGTTTCTTCTTTTACGGCTAGAGGTGTCTCACAAGTAATCTGAGGCGTAGGCTTTGGTGATACAAATGGAGTTGTTTTTGGTGCCAAAGGCTTATGCTGTGACGGCAATTGGGCAGGAGCCTCAAGGGGTGAAGCCACTAGTAGTGGAGTCACAGGCAGTGTTTCAATTTGAATCTGATCCAGTGTCGGTTCTGATTTGTTTTTTTGGGTAAACCTTACTTCCGGAATTAGATTGCTTTCGGTAAGGGCTTCTCTCACAGCTCCTTGTATAAACCTATGCACTATATCCTCATCAGCAAACCGTACATCCATTTTAGTTGGATGGACGTTTACATCCACCAATTCATGTGGGATTGATAGATTTAGTACATATACAGGAAACTTTCCTCCTGGAAGCATCGTTCTTGTAGCTTCCTCCACAGCTTGGATTAGTAGCCGGCTTACGATTAAGCGCCCATTAATAAAGAAGCTTTGCCGCTGGCGGTTGCCTCTTGCGACCTCCGGCTTTCCTATTAGGCCTTTTAGGCTCATTTCATCAAGGCTGGCCGATACGCTTACCAGCTTGGCGGCAGCTTCGTGACCGTATACATTAAGCATTGTAGTTTTTAATTCGCCTCTGCCTGCGGTTTGGAAGGTGATATTTCCGTTATTTATGTAGCGGATAGTTAGCTTGGGGTTGCCTAGGGCTAGCTTTTGCAGGCAGTCTGCAATCATACCTGCTTCAGTAGCAGGTTTTTTTAAAAACTTCCGCCGTGCCGGGGTATTGTAAAAAAGATTGCTTACCACTACAGTTGTGCCATCGGCAGTGCCTATATCTTGCTGGGTTACCAGTTTGCCCCCATGGATTTCTACCCGTGTACCCATGATTGCCCCGGTGGTCTTTGTAATCATCTCTACCTGAGCAACTGACGCAATACTGGAAAGAGCCTCACCTCTAAACCCTAATGTACCTACTTCAAATAGATCTTCCATAGACGTGATTTTGCTGGTGGCATGACGGGCAAAGGCCAGCAGAATCTGGTCAGCCGGGATACCAACCCCATTATCAGTCACCCGTATGGAGTCAAGCCCGCCTTCAGCAATTTCCACAGTTATAGTTGAAGCCCCGGCGTCTATGGCATTTTCTAGTAACTCTTTCACAACACTAAGTGGCCGCTCTACTACTTCCCCTGCGGCTATTTTATTTATAAGAGGTTGGTCAAGCTGGATTATAGGTTTCATTTAGCATCATTTCCTTTATAGCTTCTTTTATCTGCTATAATAAGCAAAAAAAGAAGCGGAGTAAACAATGTATAAGTTCGAACCCCACGCTCACACATCAGAATCCAGCCGCTGTTCTAACCTCATGGCTCGTGAAATAGTAGAAATGTATCACGACGCCGGATTTAGCGGTATCGCCATTACAGATCATATGCACAGCAATATGGTAAAACGCTTCAGTAATGACTGGAACCGAGCTGTTGACAACTTTCTTAGAGGATACAAAAAGGCTAAAGAGCGAGGCGAGGCACTGGGATTGAGCGTTATCCTTGGCATGGAGATAAGATTTGATTCCGGTTACGGAGATTATTTGGTTTATGGCATTGACGAAGAGTTTTTATTATCCAACCCCTTTTTGCCTAAGCTGGGGATTCGTAAGTTCTTCAACCGATTTAAACAGGAGCTATTAATCATCCAGGCTCACCCATTTAGAGAAAATGATAAAGTTCATGACCGTTTAATACACGGCCTAGAGGTATATAACGGCAACCCGCGCCATTCAAATCGCAATAAAAAAGCTATGGCACTGTATGAAGCTAAGCCACGGCTGCTTCCATTTTGTGCGTCAGATGCCCATGAAATTGAGGATATAGCAGGAGGGTGGCTGGAGCTAAGTAAACCTGTATCAGACTCATTCCAATTTAGAGATTTGGTGTTGCAGCGTGAGTATCAGCTTGGGAAGGAGTAAAGCATGAAGCCGCCAAAATAATAAAACCTTACGACCAATAAAACGGGCACCATCCGGCTTCACACTGGATAGGTGCCCATTTCTTTTGCTAAAACTTTTTAAGTGGTGTGCTTTGATGCAAATATTTTTCCTTAGTAGCCAATCCGCCCCGTATGTGGCGTTCAGATTTGTTAATCTCCAACACTCGTCTAGCCTCACCAGCCAGCTTAGGATTTATTTTTGACAGTCTTTCGGTTACATCTTTATGTACAGTAGATTTGCTAATGCCAAATTTTTTGGCGGTCTCTCTCACAGTTGCATTTGAATTGATTATAAAGTTTGCAACTTCCACGGCCCTCTCTTCGATATAGGTCTTCAAGGATGGCCCTCCCTTAAAATTCGCTTGGCTATATATATGTGGGTGGGGGAGGGGTTAGAACAAGGGAGTATGTACCATTGGGGCAGAAAATATGATATTCTTGATGTGGTGTAAAAAGTTAGAGAAATAGCCAAATCCTATACTGATAGAATAAGAGAAGAATATGATCCTAAACAAATAATCCTTTTCGGGTCATATGTTAATGGCAATCCACATGAAGATATTGATATTGCCGTTATTTTTGATGTAGCGTCGGACGATTTTCTAGAAACATGGACGCATTTAATTAAATTGCGTAGAGGGATAAGTTTTGATATAGAAACTCATATGCTTGATGAAACATGCAATCGCAGTGGATTTGCCAAGTGAAATACCATCTGCTCCATCAGAGCACTAAAATTGTATAAAAGCTGGGAAAGCCACTGCTTATGCATTTTTATAAGGGATGAGTCAATGAATATTATGTACACTAAAAATATAAATGATGTGTCCGCTGATATGTTGGCGGATTTTTTTAAAGACTGGCCTAACCCACCAAGCCCAGCCACACACTTACAAATCCTACAAAACAGCTATCGCGCTTTCGTTGCCATTGATAGAGATAGCAATAAAGTCGTGGGGTTTATTAACGCAATATCAGATGGAGTGCTTTCTGCATATGTCCCGCTACTTGAGGTTGTAGAATCCTATCAAGGCAAGGGCATTGGCAGTAAGCTCGTTGAGCTGATGCTTGATGAGTGTAAAGACTTGTACATGGTGGATATTTGTCATGACAAAGAACTTGCAGCGTACTACTCCAAATTCGGGGCGAGCCAAAGTCAAGCCAGTATTTTCAGAAATTATAGTGCCCAGTCGGGGAGGGCAAACTCTTAATACATGTAAACTAATTATGTGGTGATATAAGTGGATATTTCAGTACGAAGCATGATTTATGACGATATTAACATTCTCTCAAGCGAGTTTGCAAAGCAAGGATGGAAGGGTAAAACACCTGAGCTCTTTACTAAATATTTTAACGAGCAAAATCTAGGTATAAGGCATGTTGTGGTAGCCCTTGTGGATAACTGTGTCGCAGGCTATGTCACCCTCTTGCCCAATGATATAGAAGGCCCCTTTGCCAATAAAAACATACCAACAGTATGTGATTTTAATGTGATTATAAAATATCGGAGGCGAGGTGTAGGGTCAGCTTTAATGGATGCGGTAGAGGCTCTATCCAAAGAAACCTCTGATATAATCTGTTTAGGGGTCGGGCTATATAGTGACTACGGCACAGCCCAGCGGATGTATGCAAAACGTGGATATATCCCTGATGGCAGCGGATGCTGGTATAGGGGAGTGAATTTGCCTCCAGGTCATCCATGTACTAATGACGATGATTTGCTTTTGTATATGAGCAAAAAGCTATAAACCCAGAAATGGTAGCAGCCTGATGATGAATCATATAAAGAACTACTCAGTTTTGATGATGCCGACAAAGGTTTTCCCAGTTTTGATGATAATGACGAAGGCTTAAATATGAGTTTTGATACGCTTCTTAATTTCATTAGTAATGAAGCTTCTATACTCGGCGGGTCTATAATCCATTTTTGATACATGCTCTAGCATTTGGATGGCGGTGACTAGCTTCACCCCTATGACTTCTTCATTTTGCAAAGATAAATCTTCAATAGGAATATCGGTTTTTAGGAAATATATGTCGATAATATGGTGATAGTCATTCCAGATAATTCTGCCTGTGAAATCCATGTCTTCTTTACTGACCTTCAATCCAACTTCTTCGCGGATGCCTCTTATGGCACCTACTAATGATGACTCCCCGGCGATTACATGTTCCAGTACAACATCCCATCCTCCCGGTAGAAATGCCTTATTATAAGAGCGCTGCTGCAAGAGAAATTCACCAGCAGGATTATAAATATAAGCATGGATGCCAAGGTAAAACTGACCATTTTCCAGGGGCGTGCCTTTGGCGGCAGTGGCTCCGGTTGGTGCTCCGTTAATATCTAGGATATCAAAAAGTTCGGTCATGGTCCGGCTTCCTCTCTGCAAATAAGGGTATTATATTAGAAATAGTGATTTACATACAGGGATAATATTTAGATATAACCAAGAATTATACTGACGGCTTTAAGCTGCCGATGGTAATCTTGGTTTGAAATAGATAATAAAATGCCGCCAAAACAATTGAACATGTAAAGGCGGCATTTTTGTGCCTGCTATTGCAGTGGGTTATGTGGAAACATTGGTCGTACTATTGACTTATCAATCTGGGTGATAACTGGAGAGGCGGTTCTTGCCATTGCCCCGGCTAACACTTGGGTTATGTCATTGATCTTTTGTGTGACGGCTAGTGCGCCGCCTTCTTTTAGGGGTGTCATCATCAGACGACCTATGGAGGCTGCATCTGCGCCTAGGGCTAGGCATTTGAATACATCAAGGCCGGTTTCTACGCTGCAATCAACGAAGATTTTTAGTCTGCCTTTTACCGCTTCTACTATCTCTGGCAGAACCATAAGTGGTGGTACGGCGTAACCCAAGATTCCGTGATGGTGGGAGATTACTATGCCTTGTACTCCTGCTTCCACGCATTTTAAGGCATCGGTTACGCTTAATATGCCTTTTATTATGAAGGGGAGCTTTGTGGCTTTTACAAACTCTTTTATTTCTGCTGTGGATTTGGGTAGCATTTTATAGCCTAGCACATCGTCATATTGGCCGCGCCAGTCGAACTGGTGGTCTATATCCATGCCCACGGCTATACAGCCACATTCTTCGGCGTGTTTTATTTTGCGGAAGATATCTTTATTGTCGGCGTAAGGTTTTATGATTTTTATGGTTTTGGCTCCTGTGGCGGTTATGCCCTCTAGCTCTGCCTCGTCACCCATGCCTGCCCACATTACCGCGTTTGCTGCTTTCGCTCCCCGGGCCATTTCAACTAGTCCGTCGGGATGGCAGTTGTTGAGGTGGGAAAGGGCAGCCATCATTACCGGGGTGGCGAATGTTTCGCCATATAGATTTAGGGTTGTATCGGGTAATGTTGCGTCGAAGTGGCGCATTTCTAGTAGTAGGGAATCGAAATAGGCGCGGGTCAATTGGTTGGCGTCCGCTAGATTTGTTTTCTTTTCCATATAAAACCTCCTGGATGTATATTTGGGATGAAGTATACATCAGGAGGGCATTTTATCAAGTCATGTTCCTACGATAGTTGATATTCGTCTTTTATGTTTGCGAAGTCAATTGGGCCGTCTTTTGCCAGGTGGCACGCTACTTGTTGCCCTTCACCTACCTGATGTAACTCAGGTAAATCCTTAAAGCAGGTGCTATAGGCGTATGGGCATCTGGTATGGAATGGGCAGCCTTTTGGTGGGTTTATTGGGGAGGGGACATCGCCTTGCAGAATTATCCGCTCCTTTTTCTCCAGCATATTGGTGCTGGGGATTGAGGAGAGCAGAGCGTAAGTATATGGGTGGCCAGGGTGTTGAAATAGGGCTTTTTTATCAGATATCTCCATGATTTTGCCTAGGTACATTACTATGATTCTGTCAGAGATATGCCGCACTACCCCTAGGTCGTGGGAGATAAATACATAAGTAAGTTGATATTTTTTTTGTAGGCTTTTTAGCAGGTTTAGCACTTGGGCTTGGATGGAAACATCTAGGGCGCTTACTGCTTCGTCGCAGACTATTAGCTTTGGCCTTACGCTTAGGGCGCGGGCTATTCCTATCCTTTGTCGCTGGCCGCCACTAAATTGGTGGGGGTAGTGGTCTATATGGTGCTCTCCTAGCCCAACGGTTTCTAGGATATTGAGGATATCTTGCCGTCTGTTGGTCTTGTTTCCTATATTTTGGATATCCATTGCTTCGCATATGGTTTGGTATACAGTGCGGCGTGGATTGATAGATGCATATGGGTCTTGGAAAATGATTTGGATATCGCCGCGTTTTTTTCTCATTTCTTTATTTGATAGGGAAAGCAAATCCACTCCATCGAAAAGCACTTTTCCGCTATTGGGCTTTTCCAGCCGCAATATTGACCGCCCGGTGGTAGATTTCCCGCAGCCGCTTTCTCCTACTATGCTGATGGTTTCACCTGGATTTACTGTGAAGGAGATATCATCCACGGCTTTTACGTATTTCATCGTGCGGCCTAGTATGCCGCCTTTAATGGGGAAGTATTGCTTTAGGTTTTTTACTTCCAATAATGGTTTCATTGCACTTCCCCCTTCCAGTGGTCTGATTGGTAGATTAGGCAGCGTACTTGACGGCCTTCTATGGTTGTTAGCTCTGGCATGGCTTCATTGCAGATATCTTTGGCGTAGGGACAACGGGTAGCAAAGGCGCAGCCGGGGGGTAGATCGTATGGGCTTGGTACTGTGCCTTCTATGGTTTTTAGATTTTCTTCTGAGTCTTCTTCGTGGCTGGGCATACTTTCTAGTAAGCCTTTTGTGTACGGGTGTTTTGGGTCGGTGAAAAGGGAGAATACATCGGTGTATTCCACTATCTTGCCGCAGTACATAACGGCCACATGGTCGCAGGTTTCTGCTATTACACCTAAGTCGTGGGTGATCATGATTATAGATGTGCCCATTTCCCGCTGTAGACGTTTCATTAATGTTAAAATTTGGGCTTGGATGGTTACATCTAAAGCAGTGGTTGGCTCGTCGGCTATCAGAACATCGGGTCCGCAGGCAAGGGCTATGGCAATCATAACCCGTTGACGCATACCGCCAGATAGTTGGAATGGGTATTGCTTTGCCCGTTTTTGTGGCTCGGGCATACCTACAAGTTCTAGCATTTCCACTGCTTTATCCCAGGCGGCGAATTTGTTTTTGCCTTGATGGAAAATAATGGGTTCTGCTATTTGTGCACCTATGGTCATCGTGGGGTTAAGGGATGTCATTGGTTCTTGGAATACCATCGCAATCCTATTGCCTCGGATTTTTCTCATTTGGTTTTTGGAAAGGGAAAGCAAGTCCGTATCCATAAAGCGTATTTCCCCTTTATGGATATTGGCGGTAGTGCCTTCCAGCAATTGCAGAATAGAAAGGGATGCCACAGATTTCCCAGAGCCGCTTTCTCCTACTATCCCTAGGGTTTTGCCCTTTTCTATCGCGAAGCTTATACCATTTACTGCATCCACATATCCGCCATCTGTGGAAAAGGAAGTGTGCAGGTCTTTCACTTCCAAAACTATCTCCTTTGGCATTTCCCAGGAAATTATTTTTTTCTCAACCATTTCACACCTCCTAGTTTAAGTCTATCCGCTTATTTACAAAGCGATAGGTAATATCTACCATCATGTTTACCATCACAAACAACAACGAGCAGACGAGAATTGCCCCTTGGGCAGTTGGGAAATCCCTAGTGGTTAGGGACTGCACCATCAATCGTCCTAGGCCATTAATGGCAAATATTGTCTCTGATATAACCGCACCGCTTAGCAGGAATCCAAACTGCAAGCCCACAACAGTAATAACCGGGATTAGGGCATTGCGCAGTGCATGGCGGAAAATAACAATCCGCTCTGTCGCGCCCTTGGCGTAAGCTGTCCGGATATAGTCCTGATTAAAGACCTCCAGCATACTGGCTCTGGTCATACGGGCAATTACAGCAGAGCCGCCAATACCCAGCATCAAAGTAGGCATAACCATCTGCGCTGGGGTACCCCAACCGGTTATAGGTAACCATCCCATCTGCAATGAGAAAAAGTTAATAAATATAACGCCTAACCAGAAGTTGGGCATACTCAGTCCCAGCAAGGCAATCAGCATAAGTAGGGTATCAATAAATGACCGCCGCCACACAACGGATACTATGCCAATCATGAGTCCTATTAGCACCGAAGCGGCAGTAGCAGTGACTGCCAGCTGGATCGTGGTTAAAAATCGCACGTCAAATATTTCGTTGACCACTGGCATATCTGTGCGGATAGAGGTGCCCAGGTTGCCCCTTAACGCATTGGTTATATAGCGGAAATACTGAGTAAGTATTGGGTAGTGGAGGCCTAGGTTCCGTCGCATTTGCTCAATCTGCTCGGGGGATGCCACCTCTCCGGCCATGATAACAGCCGGGTCTCCGGGCAGCATGTGCATCATCATAAATACTGCAAAGCTTACCCCAAGTACAACGGGGATAGCCTGCAAAAATCGCCTAACAGTAAAAGTAAGCATATCCTCACCTCGTTTTCTTTGGCTCTAAATAATCTCGCAGGCCGTCACCAAACATGTTAATCCCTACAACCAATAGGAAAATCATCAGCCCGGGGAAATAAATCATATGTGGCGCCTGTATCAAAAAGGCACGCCCTCTATCCACCATTGCGCCCCATTCTGGGGTGGGTGGAGGCGTGCCAACACCCAAGAAAGACAGGGCTGCAGCGGTAACTATGGCGCCACCAACATTGAGAGTGGCCTGAACGATTATAGGCGAAAGTATATTGGGCAGAACATGCACAAAGATTATGCGGATATCTTTGGCCCCTATAGCCCTGATAGCATCGATGTATTCCAGCTTTTTTACACTAAGGGTCGAGCCTCGCACAATACGGGCAAAGCTGGGAACCGCAAAAATAGCAACAGCAAGGATTACATTGCGGGTAGAAGACCCCAGTACCGTAACAATGGCAAGCGCCAGAAGTAATCCAGGGAAGGCCAGCAAAATATCTATAAATCGCATGATGATGGAGTCCTTTACTCCTCCAAAATATCCGGCAACTATCCCTAGTACAGTGCCAATGGCAGCGCCAATGGCTGTTGCGGCAACACCCACAATAAGGCTAACCCGCGCGCCATAAAGAATCCGACTCAGATTATCTCGGCCCAAGTCATCTGTTCCAAGCCAGTGGTCAGACGACGGGGCCTGGAGTCGTCGTGGGATTACGACTTCTAATGGGTCATAAGGTGCCAATAGTGGCGCCAGAAGCGCAATGGCAACAAAAAATAGGACAATACTTGCGCCAATCCACATTTGAATATCTTTGGGTCTTCGCCTAATAAACCTGCGACTTTTCATAAAGATACGCCTCCTGAATTATTTTCGTGGCCCGAAAAAAGATATTCCGGGGATAATACGCCCAAAAAAAATTAAAAGCAAGAGGCAATTTAATTTTGTCAATATTGAAAAATTACGAATCTTTGGATTATAAACCTAGGAGATAGCACTCATGTGATAATTGTACATGCATTTTTTAAGGTTGCCTTTGTGCTAATTAATAATTGAAAAGTAATATGTGCGTGAAAATCACATAAAAAGAAAAATATTATTGTGAATATTGCCATATATGTCTAGGTAGAATATTTGTGCATATTTACGCCTTGCAATTGACAGCGGTCTATGATCCGTAGTAGAGTCCCCGACTAATAACATTCGCATGTGAATCGGTTCCGGCAATCTTGTTAAATGGAAACCTGGCATTTTGCCGGAATCAAAACAAGGAGGAATAGAACATGGCAAGAAGAATTAGTTTAAGGGTTTTGGCAGTATGTATGGTTTTAGTGTTGGCTCTGCTGATGATTACAGCTTGTAGCGGCGAGGAAGAGCAGCCTGCCGCAGGAGATAATCAAGAAGCAGCAACCACATCAACTCCAACACCCCAGTCAGACACTGGCACATCCAATGAAGAACCACCGGCAGGTCGTACAGGAGGCACTGTTACTTATGTAATCCTGAATGAGTCACCATTTATGGACCCAATCAGGCAAAATGACTCTGCCACCAGTGATATCACCACCCAGATGATGGAGGGCTTGGTACGTTTTACACCATACCCTTACAACGAGGTAGAGGGCGTACTTGCAACTGCATGGCGTCAGGTTGACCCAGTTACATGGGAGTTTGACCTACGTCAAGGAGTATACTTCCATGATGGCTCATATTTCACTGCTGAGGCTTGGGTGCTGTCTATTCAAAGGTTATTAGACCCACGAGAAGCCGCTCCAGGTGCATTTATCTTGGAAATGGTAGAGGATGTAATTGCAGTTGATGATTACACAGTTCATGTAGTGTTGCAGTTCCCCTTTGTTCCTATTATTGGGCATCTTACTCACCAAGTGGCCTTTGCTATGAGCCGTGCTGCCTTGGCCGAGGAAGTAATGGCACGTATTGCCAACTTTGAGCCATTCGATGTCACAGATGATGACGATAATGTTGTGGAAACCGTAGAGGAATATGTACTATCTCCCTGGCAGGAAGCTGCACTTGCTTATGCCGAAAGCCGTGGACTTACCTTTGACAATCCACGTATGGTTACTGCTAATCCTGTAGGGACCGGGCCATTTGTGTTTAACCATAGAGTAAGTGGCGACTATACACAAATGTCTGCAAATCCTGATCATTGGCGGGCAACTCCGTCCTTTGATTATCTGATTTTTAGAGCTATACCAGACTCAATCACTCGTTTTGCAATGGCACAAGTTGGCGAAGCCCAAGTATTCCCTGCGCAACCTACGGATGTTGTACAATTTCCGATGCATCCACAGCTTACCCTTTTGGAAATCGCAGGTACCGGTATTGACTATATTGGCTTCAACATGATGGAGGGCCCGCTTGCCGACGTTCGTGTCCGCCATGCTTTAACTATGGCTCTCAATGTTGACAGTGTAATCTTGGGTGCTTATGAAGGGATTGGTATCCCAGCCGTTGGCCCAATAGGCCCTAACGTACTGTATAGCCCTCATGATCAAATAGAGCGTCTGCCTTTTGACCCAGATGGTGCTCGTGCATTGCTGGAAGAAGCCGGATTTGGTGATGGCCTATCCCTTCGCTTCTGGGTAAACGAAGGTAACGCCGGCCGTATCGCAACAGCAGAGATTGCCCAGCACTATTGGGCGCAAATCGGTGTTGATATTACCATTGAAATCTTGGAATGGGGCACATACCTAAACCATACAGCAGAAGGCTTACACGATATATTTATGATGGGTTGGACCACCGTAACTGGTGACCCTGACTATGGAACCTTCTCACTATTTACAACAGAAAACTTTGGCAACTCTGGTAACCGGACATTCTACTCAAACCCTCGCGTTGATGAGCTTCTTATGGAAGGCCGTATGTCCACTGACTCTGCACGCCGTGCAGCAATTTACCTGGAACTGTCGCAAATCTTGGCAGAGGATGCACCTTGGATATATATCCGCCATCCAATATTCAACTGGGGAACCAATGGAATAACAGGTTTTGGTGTTAATTTCAACAACACACCATACTTCTATCGTGTAACTCTTGTTGACTAATCCTTAAAAAGAAAACCCCGGACTTACAGTTTATGGCTGTAGGTTCGGGGTTTTCGCATTTTTTATCTTTCTCCAAATTTCTCAAAAAATATATCAGGTGACATCAGCGTTGGGGCATTTTCATTAATTTCTTCAATGCTCCATTCCCACCACTTTATGCGGAGTAGTGTTTCAATCATCTCAGGCGGGAAGCGGTAACGCTTTATTTTTGCTGGAACACCTACTACTACGGCATACGGTGGTACATCATCTAACACAACAGTTCCTGACCCGATTATTGCCCCGTGCCCGATACTTGTGACAGAGGAGGCATTGATAAATGCGTTGGCACCAATATAAACATCACTTCCGATTGTTATGCGGTTTTTGTTGTAGTTATAAGGATGTTTTGGGCTTGCGTTAAGCTTACTTTTAAATAGAGCCTTGTTTTCGTCCGTAAAAAATTCTTCAATATCATCACTGGTAAAAATCATATCAAGCTGGTGGTTAACACCCATATCGGCAGAGCCATTAATGGAAGTAAAATGGCCGATGCTTTCTATATATCCATTTTTGCAACCTCCAACTATTCCTTCGCCAAAATATGTCATTCTACCAATCTTTACACCATGACATTCCCATTCGAAAGGCGTTTCGCCACCCTCGTCTTCAAAAACAATATAGTCATTAAAATATCTAAATGTCTTGCTTTGATCATCGGCTTGGAAATCATAACAATCGTTTTCTGTTACAGCAACGACGAAGTGCTTAGCCGCATCAACAGCTTCGGCAATATGAAATTTATATGGTTTTAGTGCCCGCATAAGAGCACGGGTAGGATTGCCCCAAATCGCTATCTTGCGCCCGTTGAGATATCGCTCCAGCACTTGTTCGCATCTAGTTTTCATAAGCGCCTCCAAATAATTAATGACAAATGTCACTTATACAGTAAATATTTATTAACTATACTTTGACTATAAAATGAAAAATGAGGAGTTGTTGCAATGATGAATTACATTCCAGAGCCAATAGTGTACAATGAGGCAGAGGCCGAAAAATCTAGGCTATTAAGCCTTTACAACATCATAGACTGGATAGATTTTGGGCTGATATTTGCTATTATTGCCTATAGTGCCGTCTCTTTCCAAGAGCTTGGGGAAGGCTTGGAGCTATTTGAATCAGGATGGCTGGTTTATTTATTAGATTTTCCCCCTTCAGTCATAGGGTTATTGTTGTGTCTGGCGTCTTTGGTAGTATCGGTAAGCGCCATTGCCACTGCTATAATGATCCAAAGAAAAGGTGCTAACAAAAGCAAATTGCGTTTGTTTTCGCGCTTTATTGTATGGGGCGTCTGGATTCCTGTAGACATATATCTAATATTTATCACTATTGCGGGCTTAGTAAGATAGCCCCGCTTCTACATAAGCAGCTCGGCCTTTAATCAAGCATATCGCGGAACACGGCCTCAAACTTATCATTATCAGCTTTGGAGCGCTTAGCCGGCCCTTTAGTCCGGCCACCGCTTCTGCGCACAGCAGCGCTAAAATGCCGCTCCATAAGCAACCTATCAATATTATCTGTTGTAAACACAAGTCCATTTTGATTGACAGCTCGCGCACCTTTACCGAGTACCATGGCGGCAAGGCCATAATCTTGAGTTACTACAATATCATCGCGGCTCAAACGCCCCATCAAGGCATAATCAACGCTGTCTGCGCCCTTGTCTACAGTAATGACTGTGCTGTATCCGTCATTTAGCTGATGGGATGTGTCTATCAACATGGTTACGGGAATACTTCGCTGCCTAGCCAGTTTCACAATGATTTCCTTAACCGGGCAAGCGTCTGCGTCTACTAGGATTTTCATTTTGCCATTTTCCTTTTTTATGATAACGTAAATCGTTAAAATTATTGATGTCTCAATATTGGCAAGCTTAACAGACATTAAGTTATAATTCAATTAAGGCCTTTCAAATCTGGATATAAAAATACCCTTTCGTATTGGAAAGGGTATTTTTTATGTGCATTGAGGCTTTATTACTCAGGCAAGTGTACAGTCATCGTACATCCCTTACCGCCGCAAATAATACTTTCGATAAACTCCATCCTTATATCATCTCCGAAAGCGATTTTGAACATTTTGCCTGTATGTCCAATAGTACAGCAGTGACAGAATATTTTTGAAACAACTTTCTCAGTATTCCTGGCAAGAAAGCAATGGCATCCCTTACCGCAGCTTCCCGCATTGGGGTTTTCCATTAATGGTTTTGTTAGGTACAATACATTGCCTTGTAGCTTTAGTGTATCCACATCCCCGTTATATTTTTTGTACATCCACTTCCCAAACGAATCGACAAACTCCTCAAGAGTCTTACTATTATCATAAAACTCCTTCATAGCTGCTGCATTTCCAGCATCGCCCCCGCCGCAAGGACACCGATTTGCCATCATTGCCTGCAAAAATGCTTTGTCGTCAAGTTTATCCATACCGGTTACGAAGTTGTCAAACCAATTAGCTAAAAATATTGGGTCGTTTTTTATGCTATCTATATCACCGAATAATGTCTCCCGCGTATCTTTGCCATATTTTTCTTCTATGTCACCTGCAAGCTGTGAAATCCATTTTTTATTCATTAGCTCATCCCCCTATCATCGGAGTTACAGCTGATCCACATTGCAGGGCGGATGCCACCATTGCTGCCGCTTTCCTCACGGCTACGCATCCACACATCATCGCCACATAAGAAAATCTCACCTATTAAACCAATACTACCGGTAGTATGCTGTCCTTGTCCACCTGGGGAGCGCAGCCACCACCAGCTTATAGATCCATCGGCTTTGTAAACCCTGCGGGTGCTGTTATATTGATCATTAATAAATTCTGTTCCGCCTTTTACAGCTACACCGCCTTCGAGTCCTTCGATATGAGTCCAGTTCCAGCCCTGACCACCCTGTAAATCACCGCTATCACCAAAATACTTAATAACTTCGTCGTAGCTTAATAGGAATATTTTATCAACTGTTGGATTGCCGCACTCTGTGCCGTGCCATGGGTTATCCCGGTCACTTACCTGTGTTTCTTGTATTTGTAATTGCTCTTCAAGGGTAAAAGATTCGTAGAATGAACCATTTAGATGCTGCCGCATTTCACAATGCTCCCATGTAATGTTTACGGCTTCACTGTGATATGAGCGTTCTTCAACAATGTTTTCGGTGATAATTAACATCTTTCCATCTTTTTCTTCTAATACCCGCCATAAATGCTTGCCAAAGGGTATAATCTTGGCTTCTGCTTTCTTTGGATTTTCCATCGATGATGCCTCCTTTATCAGATTTTTTGATAGAGAGAGATTTTCAACAATGGAAAGCATAGACGAATTAGTCAATAAACTATAGTTGATATAAATATCTTTACTGTGCCTAAGCTCGCCAAGCAGGCGAATCAAGATATCGCGGATTGTGGAAAGATTTTTGATTTCATCATCAAGTTCATTTATATTCTGTATGAAAATAACCAAAGCTTCGCTTGTTTGCAGGTTATCTAATATAATCTGGATATGCTTCATCGGGACACGCAATTTTCGTAACACGATGATTTGCTGCAACCGCAAAAGGGCGGTATCGTCGTATACCCGGTAAGCATAATCATCTTTCCGCTGGCTATGGATAAGCCCGATATCTTCATAATAGCGTAGCATTCGGGTTGATATTCCATATGCTTTAGATACATGATTGATAGTTTTGAGTTCCATTGTCTCACCTCCTTTAAAAATGATGATAAAGTGCGACACGGTGTTAGAGTCAAGTATAACGATTCAATGATATAGCGAATCAATGCAAAATCAGTCAAGATTGTTTCTCATTTAATTCGCTATGCTTGTTAAATAGAAAATCCCTTCCAGGCGTGCCTTGAAGGGGTTTTCATTTATATAATATCTAGAACTGCGGAAGATAAGCTTTATGTGCTTCCAATAGTGCATCAAAAACCTTATTTGCCTTATCATCGTTTGGGCAGAGAGGGTTAATATTGAGTGCGGCAATTGCGGCAGAGCGATCACCATGTATTGCAGCGGCGGCAACCAGTCTTTCAAATGATTTAATCATCTGAATCATGCCGTTTATTGGCATATGAAGCTCCCCTATAGCAAGTGGCTTTGGCCCTTCTTTTGTAATCACGCTGGCGGCTTCTATCACGCTGTTGTAGGGTAGGTTAGTGATTGCACCGCGATTTGGTACATTTACATATTGGATATCACAGGTATCGTTAATCAAAGAACTAATCAAGTTACATGCTGCATCTGAATATAGCGCGCCGCCTCTTTCTTCTAACTGTTTTGGTTTTTCTTTTAAGTTTACATCTTTATAAAGTTCAAATAACTCGGTTTCTATTTTCTTTACTACTTCACCTCTTACCTCGCCTTTTTTATATTCCTCAAGCTGTTTTTTCATTTGGTCTTCAGTGAAGAAGAAATAGTTATGATATGAGCAGGGGAGGGCACCAAGGCCTTTTACTAAATCAGGAGAAAACTTGACAGCCATTATATTTTTCATTGTCTGGTTTTTTTCTTCTTCAATGTATAGCCCCATAACTTTTTCGAATACGCTTTTGCCGTCTAAGAAGATATCTGTGGCAAAGATATGATGGTTTACCCCTTGGATTTCCATACGGACTCTTGACGGGTCTACTCCCAAAAGCTTTGCGTAGCCATGTACCATTCCTATTGGAACATTACACAGGCCTACAGATTTTTTAAAATTTGTGTAACGGGCAATCGTTTCGGAAATGATTCCGGCGGGATTTGTGAAATTAATAAGCCAAGCGTCAGGGCAGATTTCCTGGATATCCTTAACAAGTTCCATAATTACAGGGACTGTGCGTAAAGCCTTAAACATCCCGCCTGCGCCGTTGGTTTCTTGTCCCAGCATACCATGCTCTATGGAAATCCGTTCATCTTTTATACGGGAATCTAGTAGGCCTACCCGCATTTGTGTAGTTACAAAATCTGCACCCTCTAAGGCCTTGCGGCGGTCTAGGGTAAGGTGAATTTCTATTGGGAGTTTTGCCTTTTCTACCATTCTTTTTGCTAGATTTCCTACTATCTCTAGCTTTTCTTTGCCCTCTTCTACATCAACTAACCATAACTCTCTAAGGGGTATTTTGTCGTATCGCTTTATAAAGCCCTCTACTAATTCCGGGGTGTAGCTGCTGCCTCCACCGAATGTGGTAATTTTTATTCCCTTTTCCATGAATTACTTCCTTTCTATTTTCAGATTGCTTAGCTTTTTTATTGTACACAATGTAATGCTTGATTACCAATGCATTCTTCGTATTATGTTATAATTTTAAAATTGCTTTAAAGTTTAAAAACATTAAGGAGTTGAGAGTGGTGCCGAATATTATTAATATCGCCGGGGTTCAAATTCATCTTAAAGAGCCGTTTGACTTGGATTTTATACATCAATACGGTACTGTTTTTAAAGTGGTAAACTATAGGAAAAACGCGGGGAATCTATGTTTTGGCGTAGAAAATAAAGACGGGAAATACTTTGTTAAATTTGCAGGTGCGCCAAATGCAAATTTCGATTCTTGTACAACCAGCGACGCAGTTAAGTGGTTGAAAGAGGCTAAACAGGTCTATCAAGACTTAGCTCATGACTGCTTAATCAAGCTTGTTAGGAGCGAAGAAGTTGGTGGTGGGTATGTAAATATTTTTGAGTGGACTGATGCGGAATGTATCGGCTACTCATGTCCTGCAACACGCCAAAGATTTTTGGATTTGCCTATCAATGCAAAAATTAGGGCGTTTAATGATATTGTAGCATTTCATGCACATGTTGCGGAACGAGGCTATGTTGCCATTGACTTTTACGCTGATCAGATGTTGTATGATTTTAATAACGATAAAATAATAATCTGTGATATTGACTTTTATCAAAAGTCCCCATATTACGGAGATAAAGGCATGTGGGGTTCGGAGAATTTTGTTTCGCCAGAAGAGCGCGTGCCCGATTTGCGGATTGATGAAGTAACAATGGTGTATACAATGGGCGCGACAGCGTTTTCGATATTTACAGATTATGACCGTTCATATGGAAAATGGACAATGGGAAAGCCATTATATGATGTCGTGAAGAAAGCCGTGAGTAATGACAGAGATATGCGACAGCAGTCAATCCGTCAGTTTATGCATGAATGGCAATTGGGTTCATAAACAAAAACGTCTCCCATGATAAATCAGGGAGACGTTTTTACATTATTCGGAGATGAGAGGATTTGAACCTCCGCGCCAGTTACCCGACCTACATCCTTAGCAGGGACGCCTCTTCAGCCACTTGAGTACATCTCCATAGCGCCGCTTGGCTAAGAAGCGGCGAAAACAATTATACAATAAGACTAAAATATGAGCAAGCCTATAAGCCGAGTTCTGTCGTGGACAGCCATCTATCTGGGCCAAAAGCGCAAAGCACTTTTCCGTCACCGGAAGGCTCTAGCGAATCTACCAAAGCTTGGGCGGGCAACCCATTGCCTTCTTGAAGATCAAGCTGGCTAAGCTTTACTTGTTCTTGCACCAGACGGGGTTTACATGGCCTTCTATGTCACCATAGAAGCGGTGGGCTCTTACTCCACCTTTCCACCCTTACTTCATATATATGATTATACAAAGCGGTTTATTTCTGTTGCACTATCCCTGGAGTCGCCTCCGCCGGGCGTTATCCGGCGCCTTGCCCTGTGGTGCTCGGACTTTCCTCATGCCATATGGCACGCGGCTGCCCAGCTTACTCATGTTGTACGCGGTTTTGATGATACCGACAAACCTTTAATTTCGGTTTTGATGATAATGACGAAAGCGTTATTTCTTACTCTAAAGGCGCTTCGGCGCTTTCATCAGACACTGGTTCAGTATCTTCCTCCTGCGCAACCTCTACGTCATCATAGATAACATCTTCTTCATACTCGTCATCATAGTATTCATCTTCGTAGACTTCATATCCAAGATCAATATCTGCTTCCCTCTTAGAAAGGTTTATCCTATGGTTTTCTTGATCTACATTGGTTACCTTAACCTGGATTACCTGCCCTACGCTTAACACTTCATCAGCTTTGGCGATATGGCGGTTAGCGATTTGGGAGATATGCACAAGGCCGTCTATTCCCTCTTCCAAGGACACAAAAGCTCCAAAGGTTGCAAGACGTACTACTGTACCGTCTACTATGCTACCTATAGGATATTTGTCCATTATGCCATTCCATGGGTCATTGGATATATCTTTAAGTGAAAGAGAAATCTTGTTTTTCTCTTTATCTATCCCAATAACCGTAACGGTTACCTTGTCTCCAACCTTTAGCACATCGGAAGCTTTGCGCACACGCTTCCATGCCATTTCGGATACATGGATAAGCCCGTCAACACCACCGATGTCTACAAAGGCACCAAAATCAACCAACCTGCTTACAGCGCCTTCTATGCGCTGACCTACTTCCAGTTTGGAGTACATCTCTTCTCTGGCTTGGCGTACTTCCTGAGCCGCAAGCTCTTTTCTACCTGCTACAAAGCGGCGCTTTGAGCGGTCTATCTCTAGCATGTGGAGTTTCATTTCCTGCCCTTTATATACTGTTAAATCCTCCACAAAGCGGTTGGATACTTGGCTTGAAGGAATAAATACCCTGCAACCATGTACATTAGCTAGTAGCCCGCCTTTGATTACTTCTGTAATCTTACCTGTTAGCACAGTTTTTTCGGCTAGAGCGTCTTCTAATATTTTAAGGTTTTGCTGGTTATCTAGTTTTTTCTTAGAGGCAAGTACATTGCCATCCCCGTCGTTTACACGGATGATAAACACATCAAAGGTATCACCTGGCTTTGTAAGCTCGGTAAGTTCTGCTGATTGATCATCTGTAAACTCACCTTTGGTGATAATGCCGTCGGACTTGTAGTTTAAGTCAACTGTTACTTCTGTTGGCGTGACTCTGATTACTGTCCCCTTCACAATTTTGCCACTATGTAGCGGCTTCTTGAAGGATTCGTCTAGCATCTCTTCAAATGATTGACCTGCCATTTGGGCTTGATCTTTTGTTTCTTCAGGCACAGCATTTGCAAATTCGCTCATAAGTTGAACGGCCTCCTTTGTTAGGGCAGGCGGTGTTGATGCACCGGCTGTAACGCCTATTTTATCACCTGGTTTTAGATACTGCAACTGTAAATCGTGGATTGAGGCGATAAAAATCGTTTTTAAGCAAAAATTGCTTGCGATTTTGTGCAAAGCACGGCTATTTGCACTGGCAGTATCCCCTATTATTATCATCGTATCACTGTCTTTTGCCAGTTTTGCCGCTTCTTTTTGTCGGGTGCTTGTTGCGTTGCAGATGGTGTTGTGTATTATTATATCCAGGGACGAAAGGGCGTTTACTATTTTATCAAATGTATCAATTTCGAATGTAGTTTGGGCTACCAAAGTATATTGTTTTTTGGGGTAAATCTTTGGCAGCAAGTCAGAAATTTCATTTGCTATTATTACGTCATCGCCGCCATAGCTTGCTGTTCCTATTACCTCCGAATGGGTTGGCTCACCCAGGACGATTAAGGTTCTTCCAGATTTGACAGCATCCATGGCTCTGCGGTGTACGGCTTTTACACAGGGGCAGGTGCGGTCAATATATTTGATGCCGCGTGCTTTTAGCTCTTCTTCTACCTGGAAGGGAATCCCATGGGAGCGGATGACTATTGTCTCGTCTTGTATTTCGTCTATGTTATTAATTATTTTTACGCCTTTAGCGGCTAAATCATCTGTGACAGTACGGTTATGGATTAGCTGGCCTAGGGTTGCCAGCTTCCTATCAGGGTGTGTGGCTAACTCTGAATATACAGTATCTACCGCACGGGCTACCCCGGCACAAAACCCTGCGGATTTGGCTACGGTTATCTTCATTTTAATGTAAGGGCGGATACATGGCTTACGATTTCTGTCATGACCTCATCCACCAGATCTGACTTTATTTTACGTCCTTGGTATTTATCCATTGTAATAGGAGGGCCAAAATGTACATGTAACCTTGAAAAAAAGCGATAGGTGCCGCGTATGCCCACAGGTACTACCGGCGCGCCAGATTTCAGGGCAAATACTGCAACACCGCCCTTTACATTATCAAATTCCTGTGCTCGCGTGCCTTGAGAAAAGATACCCAGTGCCTTATCTTCTTTAAGTATCTGCATCGTATGCCGATAGGCCTGAAGGTCGTTGCCGGCACGGTCTACTTGGAAGGCCCCAAGCTTTCTAAGTAATGGCCCTAGTATGGGTCTATCGAATAATTCTTTTTTCCCCATAAAGAAAATCTGCCGTTTTGAGAACATAGCCAGCGCCAGTGCGTCCATTCCATGGATATGGTTGCTGCATATAATTACTGCACCGCTTTGGGGGATATGTTCCTGCCCGGATACTGTAAAACGATAAAGTATGTGGCCAAAAATAAGTGCTATCCTTCTTGCGAATCTATAAAACATTGTTTCCTCCTTGCGGCGTTAATATGCGCTATTATAGCATTGACGGTTTCTTCTTCGCTCATGTTTGAAGAATCTACTTCAATATAGCCTTTAGCTAGGGCGTCTTCTAGGGTAAGAAGGCGGCCATGCTTTCTGGATTGGTCTTGCATGTCTCGTTCGTTTATTTTATTAAGGATTTGCTCATAGTCTGCTGCCATGCCATTGGCTATGTTTTGCTTATAGCGGCGGTTGGCTCGTTCTTTGGCTGAGGCATGCAGGTAAATTCTTACAGGGGCATCGGGGAAAACTTCGTAGCCTATATCACGGCCTTCCATTAATACTTCGGTGGTTTTGGCATATTCCCGTTGTTTGGCTACCATTTTTTTACGTAGTGGTAGGTATTCGGAAGTTATCGGAACAACAGCGTCTACGACTGGGTTGCGGATTTCTGTTATTACGTTTTCGCCGTTTAGAAAAACATCTTCATCGGTCAGCTCTATTTCGATGTTGGGTAGCTGGGCTAGTACTGCTTCTTCGTCGTGTATATCCACTCCTTTGCGAAGTACATATAAGGCCACAGCCCTATACATGGAACCAGAATTTATTTTTTTTATTCCTAGACGCTTTGCTACTGTATCCGTGGTACTGCTTTTTCCTGCTCCGGCGGGGCCGTCTACTGCTACTGCAAAACCGTTATTCATTGATTTGCTCCCTTTGTAAGAATTTAGCTGCGGATTGTCCCGCCATATGCCCTGTGGAAAAGGCAATCTGCATATTGTAGCCTCCGGTAAGAGCGTCTACGTCCAGTACTTCCCCTGCAAAGAACAGGCCGGGGATATGTTTTGACATTAAAGTTGAGGGGTTTACTTCTTTTGTGCTTACCCCTCCCTTAGTAATAACCGCTTCTTTGTACCCGTGGTTGCCTGTTGGGCGGATTTCTAAGTTTTTTAGAAGATGTACAAGACTTTGCCGCTGGTTGCGGGTTATGGTATGGACTTTTGTTTCTGGAGGGATTTTGCTTAAGCTTATTATTGTTTCGATTAGTCGTTGTGGCAACAGGCTATCTAGGGCATTGCGGAAGTCTTTATTTTTATGGGTTTCGAAGTCTCGCAGCAGCCGGATATCTAGTTGGTCTGGGGTTAGGCCTGGTTTTAGGTCTATAGTTATTAAAGCTTCTGATTTTCCTGCTATATATGCGCTTGCGCTTAGTATCAGCGGGCCGGTTATGCCTTTATTGGTGAATAGCATCTCGCCTATTTCTTCATATAATACCTTCTTGGAATCAGTGACTTTGCATTTGACATTTCTCAGGCTTAGGCCTTCAAGTGTCGGTATCCAAGGTTCGCAAGCGAGTAGGGGGACTAATGATGGAAGAGTCGGGATTATTCCATGGCCTAGTTCCTTTGCAAATGTATAGCCGTCTCCTGTGGAACCTGTAGATGGGTATGATAGACCGCCGGTGGCTATTATTATGGTATTTGCCTGATGTGTTGCTTTTCTGGTTTTGACCAAAAAAACATCTCGATATGATATGTCATACACAGGGCAATTGAGCTCAACTCTTACGCTGGCGGCTTTTAGGAGTCCTCTTAGTGCCAGATTTATGTCATTGGCCTTATCTGAAACGGGGAAAACCCGTCCGCCCCTTTCTGTTTTCAAAGGCACTAGGCCTTCAAATAGCGCCATCAAAGCCTGGCTGTCAAAAGCATTGAAAGCGCTATATAAGAATCGTGGGTTAGAAATTACATGTGACATCAAGCCAGGGATATCCGTGTTGTTTGTAAGATTACATCGGCCTTTCCCAGTTATATGAAGTTTCTTTCCTAGTTTTTCATTTTTTTCAAGTAAGGTTACATTGATGCCATTGGTTGCCGCTGTATATGCTGCCATCATCCCGGCGGGGCCGCCGCCTATTACTATTAACTCTGACATGGGTTTCCAGTCTTTAGCGATCGATTCATGATAATAGTGGCCAACTCCTCTTTTGATAGATTGTCATTTGTGTAGGCATACAGGGCTTGAATCATTTGTACGGCATCTTTGATTGCATTATTAAACAGTGTAAGAAAGCAGTCATTGCTAATTGCTTTGGAATCCCATGGCGGATTCCATGGGGTTTCTTCAATATTAAGATAATCCACGTTATCTGATACTGTTTGCATATGGATTAGCGCAGAAATCACCTTCGAACGTATTAGGAATGTTTCAATGCCGCCGATTAAGGCTTTGCGTTTTCCCTTTTTCGATTGCAGCTTGCTGGTATGTCCTGCCATCTGCCCCATGGCTTTGTATACATCCTTTGCGTTGATGTCGCAGTTGTATACTTCCCGCATTGCTGTAGCCATTGCAGCTGAAGCGGCCTTTTTATCAGGTGTATTCGGACTAATTAGCTGCCCCAGTTTATATTCCGCTGGTTTTTTATCCCGCATATGCTTTAGCATCAGCACATCCACAGAAGTCTCAAAATGCCTGTGGCGGTATGCTTCCTTTAATACAGGCTTTGGCGGGTTGTGGGTTTGGGCAAATACATAGGGGTGGGAATGAACATCAACCGCATAATGAGCAAGAAATCCAGCAGTATATGCAAAGATGCTTTGCCTATCCGCTACGCTTTCCTTAGCTCTATCAGCCATTGCAAGGAAAAAAAGCCCCAAATCCTTATCATGCATCAGCGAGCCAATACCCCGTATACGCTTAGTAATAAACCCGGGAATATAATAGAAGAAAATATCCGGCCCCTGGGTTCCAAGATTAAAGAGGTTAGTCATTGGTGCTACATAATCCCGGATTTCCGGGCTTACAGATTCTATGGCAGCCTGGCCGCCTAGATAATGAGTTATAAGTCCCGGCATATGGCCAGCCCCTTGCAATTTTCTTATATTTTCGTCAGTTTAAACGCTAATGAACAAATATTCAAGCCTATGCGCATAGACCTGCCTGCAAATCATCACAATACATACAGCGGTACATCCCAGACTCTGTAACCAACACAAAGGTATGAGGTACCTGTTCAATAGAAGTCACACAGCGGGGATTTTTGCATTTAAAAATATTATCAACTCTTGGAGGAAGGCTTGGATGCTTTTTATCGTAGATATCTCCATCTTTAATATAGTTTACTGTTGCGGTTTGATCTACTAATCCTAGGATATCCAAATTTACATTATCTATATTAGTAAGCTTGATAATATCCTTGCGCCCGTGCTTTGAGCTTTTAGCGTTCATTATCAAAGCTACCATTTCGTTGCCTTCCTTAAGCCCCAGATATTCCAGTACATTCATACCAAAACCGGCACGGATATGGTCTATTACTACTCCGTTTTGTATCCCTTGTATATTAATCATCTTTTGCCCCCAACAATGCCATAATAAGTGCCATTCTTATATACATACCATTCTTTGCTTGCTTGAAGTACATTGCCCGAGGGTCTTTATCTACTTCAGCTGCTATTTCGTTAACCCTTGGTAGAGGGTGAAGGATCATCAGATTTTCTTTTGCTCCCGCAAGCTTTGCGTTGTCTAAGATGTAACGGTCTTTTAGCTTTACATAATCTTCCTCATTAAAAAAGCGCTCCCTTTGAACCCTAGTCATATACAGTACATCCAGCTGAGGCATTACCTCTGTAAGATTTTGGGTTTCTATATAGTCTGCGCCTTTTAGTTCTTCTGATACATATGCAGGTATTTTTAGCTCTTCTGGAGAAATGAGAATAAATCGAATGCCCGAATACCGCAAAAGTGCGGAAATAAGCGAATGAACCGTCCGCCCAAACTTCAGGTCACCACACATCCCTACAGTAAAATTATCTAGATGCCCATTTTGCAGCCGGATTGTCAGCAGGTCGGTAAGAGTCTGGGTCGGGTGGTGATGCCCACCATCTCCGGCATTGATTACCGGAAAAGAGGCGTTGGCAGCTGCCACTGTAGCCGCTCCTTCCTTCGGGTGGCGCATAACGGCAATATCCGCGTAGCACTCTATTGTACGAATGGTATCAGCGATGCTTTCCCCTTTAGATACAGCACTTGAGTTAGGCTCAGAAAAGCCAATAATCTGTCCGCCAAGGCGTAGCATAGCCGCCTCAAAAGAAAATCTGGTGCGTGTGCTGGGCTCATAAAATAAAGTTGCCAAAAGCTGACCCTTGCATACATCTGCGTATCTTGTAGGGTCGGTCATGATTTTTTCAGCAATTTCAAACAACCCTTCCATCTCCGCTACAGAAAAATCTAGCGGCGCAATGAGGCTTCTTCCTTTTAAGCTCAATGCAATTCCTCCTTTACATAAAAAAATCCCCTTCCGAAAAAGGGGATTCACGCTCAATACAAATTAAAATAGCAAATAAGGCCTATGTTATGTCGGTAGAACTTGCCTTCGTCCTGTTTTGCCATCTTTATCACCATATTACTATATTTTTGCTGATATAAAGATTTTGCCCCATCCCAGAAGGGTTGTCAAGTCCTAAAGCTTCTGACATTTAGGGCATATAAAGGTAGAAGTGCTACCGGTTTTAATGGAAACAATCTCCTCGCCACAAGCAGGACAAGGCTGATGCTCCTTATATCCAATATGCAAATCATCCATGCCAAAGCCTCCTTTTTCACCAAAGAAATCCGATTCATAGCTAAAGGAGCCCTTATCCCGAGATGTGCTCAGGATATCCAGTATACTTTTATATAGCCGCTCCACATCTTCCAATGTCATGTCAGAAATCTTACGCTGTGGATGTAACCCTGCCTTAAACAAAATATCATGCATATACATATTGCCGATGCCGCCGACATTTTTCTGGTTCATAAGAAAGGCTTTAATCTGGGTCTTCTTCCCAGCCAGCAAATCCTTAAAATATTCCAAAGTAAACATCTCATCAAAAGGATCCATAGCAATGCCCCCGGTATTAGATTCAGAGTCAAGCTCCGCCTGAACCGTAAGCAAAAACTTTCCAAACCACCAGAACCGGGCAGTATATCCGCTATCGTCTGTAAAAAGCACTTTAATTTGATATTTCTCCGGCATATCCGCCCCGGCCTCAAAGTATAAAACATCAGCGCCCATACCCAAGGATAAAAGTATATGCTCGCCATTATCCAAGCTGGTGATAATCCATTTGCCTTTGTGATATACATTGGTTACTGTTGCGGCAACTGTACGCTTATTGAAATCAGCTTCCGGGATGTTGGCGCATTTTTCTTGTAGAAGGTTTATTTCCTTGATTATCTTGCCCCTCAGGGTTGTGTTCATCTGTCCTGCCATTTTTGTGATTTCCGGTAATTCCGCCATTTTGATCTCCTCTCATAAAGCGCTAATAGCGCGCTGGGTTAGCCATAAAGTTTATTGTACACGTTGACGTTACGTCATTGTCAAATTTCTTAGAATCATTAGACCTCTTTCGAAATCACGTTTTATAATTTCGAAAGTAGGTTTCATTATGAGTCTTTTGCTTCTTCTGAAATCACGCCTTTTGATTTCAGAAGAACTCCATTCTAAGAAATTTGACGGAAGCCCGCAATAGCTGTATAATACGTATTCGTCATAGTCGATGGAAAATCATCGGCTTATTTTCATCGCGCACAGCGCGATGCCCGCAGTAACTCGAGGAAGCAAGCGGGGCTTCGCCCTGCGCAGCGGCGGGGTTTGGGGCGGAGCCCCATTAAATAAGGAGGCATCATAAATGCACACTCTTATTAAAGAGCTTGAGCAAGAACAGATGAAGGAATCTGTTCCAATGTTCAACATCGGCGACACCGTTCGTGTACACGCCAAAATCGTAGAAGGAACAAAAGAAAGAATCCAAGTATTCGAAGGTGTAGTTCTAAAGCGCCAGCATGGCGGTCTTAGAGAGACTTTTACTGTTCGCCGTCTTTCTTATGGCGTAGGGGTAGAAAAAACCTGGCCTCTGCATTCTCCAAGAGTTGACAGAGTAGAAGTAGTACGTCGTGGTGTTGTACGCCGCGCAAAACTATTCTATCTTCGCGACAGAATCGGTAAAGCTGCCAAAGTTAAAGAAGCCATCTTCAAAAAGGCATAACATGCTTAAAAACATTCCTAACCCTGCAGTTAGGGGCCTAATAGAGTGGATACTCGCTATAGGTCTAGCTTTGCTTTTGTTTTTTGTTCTTCGTATGTATGTGTTCAGGGTCGCTCATGTTTCTGGGGCGTCAATGGCTCCTACACTAAGTGATGGGGATAGGCTAATCCTTAATCGCGCATCTATAGTGTTTGGAGAGCCGCGCCCTGGTGATATTGTGGCATACCCATATCCAGGTAACCCGTCTGAGCATCATATCAAACGGGTTATTGCTGTTTACGGCGATATAGTTGACTTTATAGGTGGGCAGTTTTATGTAAATGGCAATCCTCTTGATGATGCCTTTTCCGCAGAGCTTATTTGGACAGTAGGCAATACAGTCTTCCCTCTGATAGTTGAAGAAGGCCGTGTATTTGTGTTGGGTGACAACCGCAATGCCAGCAAAGATAGCCGATATGCCTCTGTGGGAACAATTTCTAATGATGAAATACTAGGCCGGGTTCTTATTAGGATATGGCCCTTTGATAGCTTGGGGCAGGTGGAATAATGCAGATTCAGTGGTACCCAGGTCATATGACCAAAACTAAACGGATGCTAACAGCTCAATTGGGAGTAGTAGACGTTGTAATAGAACTATTGGACGCTCGCCTTCCTCTAAGCAGCAAAAACCCGGATATAGATGCACTTACCCAAAACAAACAGCGTTTACTGGTGCTTAATAAAGCAGACTTGGCCGATAAAGCCGTATCAGCCCAGTGGGAGGCGTATTTTCGCCGTCTGGGCTTTTTTACGTTACCGTTAGATTCTACTCAGCGTACATCAGTAAAACCCCTAGCAGAACGAGTCCGGGAAATAGTACAACCTCGAGTAGACCGCCAAAAAAGCCGTGGCCGCATCTCAGCACCTATACGTGCAATGGTGGTGGGTATACCCAATGTAGGCAAATCCACTTTTATCAACCAATTGGCAGGCCGAGCCAGCGCCGCTACTGCCGATAAGCCAGGGGTAACCCGTGGTAGGCAATGGATTAGGGTAAGAGACTTGCAAACCAGAAGTGGAACAGCAACCGCAGATTTTGATTTGATGGACACCCCAGGTGTGCTATGGCCAAAATTCGAAGATGAGCAAGTAGGGATAAAGCTGGCCATAACAGGTGCAATAAGCGACTTGATACTAGACAGAATAACCCTAGCCGAGCACCTAATATCAATCCTACTAGATATTCATCCCGTATCCCTCACCGCCCGCTATAAAATAAGTACAGATGAAGCCGGCGCAACAAAAATACCCCGGCAGCTTCTAGAAGAAATAGGAGCCACGCGAGGCTTTAAGATGAAGGGCGGAGTAGTAGATATAGAGCGCGCCGCAATTACTCTACTTGATGAGTTCCGGGGTGGGAAGCTCGGCAGAATATCATTGGAACGGCCCTTGTAAGTATATTATATAAATAATTCAAAACCCCCTGTGATATCACAGGGGGTTTTTTACTGAGGTTTATTATTCTACTTCATCTTCATCTTCGTCATCGTTTTCTTCTTCATTGTCATCATCGTCGCTTTCTTCAGCTTCATCCTCATCTTCTTCGTCGTTTTCATCATAGTCTTCATCTTCGTCATCAGCGTCTTCATCTTCATCAACGTCTAAATCATCTTCCTCAACTGGAAGTGGCTCTTCAGCTACATCGGTCAAGATATGTGCGGTTTGGGTATCGCCATCCCAATCTGTTGTCGCGCCAAGGGCTTCAGCTATTGCGCCTAGTGGAAGCATTACTCTGCCATTAAGCATTTGAGCTGGCACGGGAGCAATAAACTCTTCACCATTTACGGTAAAGGTAGCTTGTCCAAGGGTGATTACAACAACAGTATCAGCACTTGTAAGGGTAGCGGCTTGTGCGGACACGCTCCATGTTGGAATAAAGCCCATATGCTCGAATACACCGCGTACTGGTACAAGAAGGCGATTGTTTTGCATTATAGGTTGCTGATCAACAAAAGCAACCTCTACACCGTCAACTTCTACGGTTAATACATGAACAATAGGTTCAGAAATAGGCTCGGGGGTAATATAATCGTCTTCATCCTCGTCTTCATCTTCAGCGTCTACGTCTTCATCGTCGCCATTTTCGTCACCATTTTCTTCTGATTCACCGTTTTCTTCTTCATCGCCGTTTTCATAATCGTAGTCGTAATCATTTACATAACCGTTTTCTTCACCGTTTTCATCGGCGGCTTCCTCTGCAAAAGCGGTAACGCCCATTGCAAAAGTTAGGATGAAGGCTAGAACAAGAGCCAACATCTTACGTGCTAGTGATTTCCTCATGATTCATCTCCTTTTTCTAAGTAATGGTCAAGGCATGCCTGACCTCTTGTATAGGTGATTTTATCATCATATTGGAAATGACTCAAACCTTTTAAATAAATTTGTGTTATATGACAAAAAAACACGAAAAAGGTCTCTATTTCACTAATAATATTGGTAAAAAAGGGGGAGTGGCAAATCATACCGAATGTTTTTACCGGGCTTCCCGCCTTCTGATACTGACTCTTGTAATCTTGTAAGCTGCAAGCCCTAAAGTTGAAAGCAAAATAATGGGAATAATAGCCCCGGCCAAAAATACGATAACATCCTGAAATGCAGTAAGGCTTCCCCTTGCAGAATCCCCAAAAGCGCCACCAATGCGATCTCCTAAAGTTGGATTAATCACGATGACTTCTTCCTCGAAGATATCGAAAAGAGTTACATTTATTGTAGAATATGCGATCTGCCCTGCCATCGTATTAAGCTGGGATAAATACATCTCTATGCTAAGACGGGTATTAGAAAGCCGCTGTTCCAAGGCAAGTATTTCACTTATGGTTTGGGCTTCATCCAGCAAAGCAAGCAGTCGATCCTCTTCAATGCGGCGGACCTCGAGGCTTCCAACCATATCATAAAACTGCTCTGTTACATCTTGAGCCCATTGGAAAGAAGTTCGAATATCAGCAATACCTCCAATTTGACTCATGGCCTCATCAAAGCTATCGGTAGGAATCCGCAGTACAATGGTAAACATACGCCAGCCTCGGGCCGTTAGCTCTTCTCTTTCAATATACCCATCAAAATAAGCTGCAACTGCCCTTAGTCCGCTAACTGCTTTCTCAAAATACTCTGTTTCCATATCCACGCTGGCGGTTTGGATTATATGCCGCTGACCCTGGCCGGCGATATCTTCAAACCCTACCTGGTCCGCTCCACCTGATTGGGGATGAGGCGTAGATGCGGGTGCTTCTTCAGCTACTTCCCATATCTGAGCTGCATATGACAGACTTTGTGTTTCATCAAATGAGGCATTATCCCACTCGTTATTGCTACTGCATGCGGTAAGGCCAAGAGCTGCCAAAATAATAGTCATGAAAAGAATGTTTATTATTAATTTTTTCATTCCTGACCCTCCTCATTTTCAATAGTTTCTAGCGGATTTGTTTCTGTGCTTATATTGGTGTTTTTCCGCTTATACCAAAGGCGAATTACAAAAATCAAAAAGCCTAAGGGCAGAGAAAGTGCAATCAAAGGCACCGATATCCTAGCAATAAACACCAGCAAATTCCCACCAGCAGTGAGGGTATTTCTCCAGGAATTGCTAAACCTAGACCCAATACGCGCCCCAAAGGTTTGAGGCTCTAGAGCGGGTCTTTCTTCTGGTATCTCTAGCAGAATAATCGTAATCACCGGGCTGGTAGTCTGCGCCAGTAACACATTCTGCTGGCCTATAAGTTGATTCCGCTCCATATGAAGCTGGCTTAATCTTGAATCAATAGCAATCAACACATCTAGGCTATCACTAGCTGCCATCATCACGGTAAGCCTATCAATTTCCTGGTTTAGTGCCACAAGCCGCGTGACAACACTCCCTATTTGCGCCCCTAGAAACTGGGCATTTTCTGATTCCCAAAGTACTTCACCCATGCGCCTAAGTTCTTCTTGCACATGCCTAAATGCCCAATCCTCAACCCGCCGGGTAAAATTGGCTTGACGCTGCGGGCTTCTTCCCCATACTTCGTTCATGAAAACATGAGATTCCAAATTATAACCGTTAAGCTCCCGAATTATTTCAATTGCAGTATCAATACACTCCACCTCGATTTCGATTGAGTGCGTCTGCCTCATTTGACGGGTTGAGGCTTTGACAGGTAGAGCAAATAATAGCGAACAAGCCACTACTACTAAACATCCAATAAATATCCGCATAAGCTATCCTCCTTTACAAATCTCAACGCAGCATTTTTATAATTGTTCCTTCTCTTGTCTATGTAATGGAGCCATCAGCAACTTAGAGAATATCCGATGCTCCAAAGGTTATGGGAGTTTTGCAAAATACACTAATTTGGAATCCGTATGAAATACTAAAAAAAGGGCTGACTCATAAAATGAGCCAGCCCTATATATGCAGTATAATATTACGCCTCTAAAGCGACAGGATAAACAGAAACCTGCTTCTTATCCCGGCCTTTACGCTCATAGCGCACTTTGCCGTCTACTTTAGCAAAAAGATTATCATTGCTGCCACGGCCTACATTCTTACCGGGATGAATCTTTGTACCGCGTTGGGTATAAAGAATATTTCCAGCAAGTACAAACTGCCCATCGGCACGCTTAGCACCAAGGCTCTTAGCGTTGGAGTCGCGGCCGTTCTTGGTAGAACCTACACCCTTTTTATGGGCGAAAAATTGTAAGTTTAGTTTAATCATGGATATCACATCTCTTTCATATTAATCTCATCTGGGTATTCTTCTCGCACTCCTGTAAGTCCTAGATGCATAGCTTTTAGCAAAATTGCTGCGTTTTCATCTCGCGGTTCCTTTAGTGCAAAGGAGACATACGCCCCGTCAAGTTCATAATCACAATCAAAGCCCTGCTTAGTAAAGGTTTCTATGCTATTGACAGTGTTAATCACCAGCATAGATACCGCGCCACATACATAGGAATCACCATGATTCTTTACTAAAAAAGAATCAATGTTTCCATCCGTATCGCGGGTTATTTCAACAGAAATCATGCAGGATTAATAGCTTCGATTTTAACCTTTGTAAAGGGTTGGCGATGACCTCTTTTTTTATGATACCCTTTTTTGGCTTTGTATTTGTAGACGATTACCTTTTTAGCCTTACCATCTCCAAGAACAGAAGCTACAACACTGGCACCTTTAACTAAAGGCTTGCCAAAAACCGTAGCGTCACCGTCCACAATGCTAAGCACCTGATCAAAAGTGAAGTTGGTGCCGGCATCTGCGCCAAGCTTTTCTACAGTAATAACATCTCCGACTTTAACATTAAACTGCTTTCCGCCGGTGGTAAAAATAGCGTGCATCTATACACACCTCCTTATAATATTAGGAAGTACTCGCCAGATGGGGCAGGAAAAATCCATTTAAAAGGCCAAACCTGTGCGGTTACTACACAACAGCAGGCATAATATCATATATACACTTATAAAACAAGGGCTAATCATGATGTTTTCATGACAAGCCCTTAAAAATTGATATTAAAAATGTTTACCATTATCATCAAAACTGGGAAAACCTTTGTCGGTATCATCAAAACCGGAAATCATCCGGCAACTTCGTACCCGCCATCAAAATATTCCTCGTGAGGCTCATCCAATCCTTCAAGATGGGGAAATGTCTCGCTTCTAAGCACTGCATGCACTGCGATTCTGTTATTTCTATAGCTGCTATCACATGTAGAAAGAGTAAGTATCCGATCCTCTGCCGACACTTCTATTCCGGCGTCAAATCTAGATCGTGATCTAAAATTATTTATCCAATACTCCCAATCATCGTAATGAGTATTAATATACGGGAAGTCGATGTGGGTAATATAAGCAGAAAACACTTCAAATACATAGTCGGCATAAATGGTGGAGAAGTAAATATATCTATTATTCATAAAAAAGTCATGATTCAAGAAATTCCGCACCATATGGAATTTGTGATTAGCCCGCATGTTATGCCCAAAAATAACCCAGTTATGATCCACCTGGTTATAGATATCCGCTGCATAATCTAAGAATATATACCCAGGAAGGAAGCGCCGCCCCCAAAGGTCATGATACAAATAAAAAGAATTATCCGTGCCTTGGGCAACTAAGTAATCAACTGTTGTACCAGGTATCCATATATGGCCGATAATATCATCATTGCCATAATGCGCCCGCCAATCCAAAAACTCCTGCCGCTGTACTCTGGGCACCGGGGTAGGGGTTGGTTCTGGGGTCGGCTCTGGTGTTGGTTCCGGCGTTGGTTCTGGTATATAGGCTATAGGTTCAGGAGTAGGCTCAGGGACATAGGGCACATACTCTGGCTCCGGTTCTGCATCATAAGCCCATGGGTCACCTTGACCATGGGTATATCTAAAATCCTCATATACATAGTTTACAATAACCCCAGCAGAAATAAGTAATATAACAGCAAGTAAAAGATACATAAGTTTAGGAATTTTGGGTTTTGCAGGCTTAGGTGGCCTTCTATATTGATACATAAAAATCACCTCGTGTGTTGATGGATAAATGTTATCATATTCCTAGGCGCATGTGAAGTTAATAAGTTTCCAAATGAGGAAAGGTTTCACTTATCAAAACCCCATGAACAACGATACGATTATTCCGATAAATATTCTCACATGTAGAAAGTGTGATAATCCGGTCATCTGAAGTAACCGTTACACTAGCGTCAAACATAGACAGTTCTTTAAACTGATTAATCCACCCGGCCCAATCCTCGAAATAATTCCAGGTATAATAAAAGCTTACATGAGCCACATATACAGAAAACACTTCAAATACATAGTCAGCATAAATGGTGCTAAAATGAATATAGCGGTTATTCATAAAAAAGTCATAATTCATAAAATGCCGCACATTGTGAAACATGGTACCGTTACCCATGTTATGCCCATAAAGCACCCAGTTATGATCCCCTGGATTATGGATATCGGCAAGATAGTCAAGGTAAATAGAGCCACCAAGAAAACGGCGCCCTCTAAGGTCGTGATATAAGTAAAAATCATTATCCGTACCTTGCGCTACTAAATAATTAATATTGGTATCCGGAATCCAGACATGGCCAACAATATCGTCATTATTGTACTCAGTGCGTAAATCTAGGAACTCCTGCCGTGGTATACGAGGAGGAGGGGTAGTCTCTGGTTCAGATTCCGGGGTTGGTTCTGGTGTTGTGTTATATGTAGGCTCAGGGCTTGGGGCAGTGGGAGATATAGTTGGCGCCAAACTTGGTGCCGGTGTGGCTTCATATGTAGAAGTCTGTGCATGGACGCCAAGACTATGAGCGCCATGTGTGTATCTAAAACCTTCGTAAACATAGTTTATTATTACACCTGTGGATACAAGTAATATAACAGCAAGTACAAGATACAGTATCTTTGGTATTTTGGGTTTTTCAGGTTTTTGTGGTCTTCTATATTGGTACATACATATCACCCTTTTAAATCACGTCTTTTGATTTCAGAAGAACTCTAGTGCCTTCTTTCAAATGCTAACATATTAATTCTTACTTGTGTAGGTATTTAGAAAGATGTAATTTATGTTTAATATCCGCGGTCGTAATGTAATGGTTTTTTTGCTTGACGCTATTTGGATATAGGTGTATCATATCTAAGCGGATGTTACAAGGAACCGCCCGGAGGGAGGGAAGTCCAATGTCAGAGGTAGTTATAAAAGATAATGAGACCCTGGACAGCGCGCTTCGGCGTTTCAAGCGTAACTGCGCTAAAGCTGGTATCATGGGGGAAATACGCAAACGCGAGCATTATGATAAACCTAGCGTAAAGCGCAAGAAGAAGTCTGAAGCGGCTCGCAAGCGCAAGTTCTAATTTTAAATGCTAAATAATAGGGTTATCACAATTATGTGATAACCCTATTTTTATTAGAGTTCTTCTTAAATCAAAAGGCGTGATTTAAGCCAATATAGGTTGAAGTTGCCGCCCTTTTAGTGCCTCGGCTATCGTGTCAGTGACATACTCCTTTTTAAATACCATAGAGCGAGGCTTGCCATGGGGGTGATCCTGGCCAAAAGGTACAAAGTAAATATTGCGCATCACTAGTAGTTGCCCGATATTTTTTGCACCATTTCCAAGTGCATCATTGCTGGCAAGCCCTAGTACAACAGGCCTTCCATTTCTAAGATGGGCTTTGACGGCCATTGCTACCGGGGTATCTGTAATACCCAGGGCTATCTTAGCAATGGTGTTGCCTGTGGCTGGAATAACAACCAAAATATCCAGAAGCTGCTTAGGCCCTATGGGTTCGGCATCTGTAATGGATTTTATTATGGGCTTACCTGTAAGTTGGGTAAGCTTATTTTTTATGTTTTCTGCTTTTCCGAAGATGGTATCTGTAGTATTTACTGAGTCAGATATGATAGCAGTAACATCTGAGCCTTCATCTATTAACATTTGAATAATCTCGAAGGAAGTATCCAGTGTGCAAAAAGAGCCGGTTAGGGCAACGCCGATTCGTTTATTCTTCATGAGGACCCCCTTCAGCAATAATATGATTCACTGCTTTAAGTATATAATCCGCGGTTGTAACAGGTGCAATTTTTCCTGGCAGGGAATTGGTGAAAAGCACTTTAAGGCCAAAATCCCTTGCTGCTTTTATATCTACTCCATATGGAGGGGAGGCTAAGTCAATAATAAGGGTTTCCTGGCGGATATGCTTCATATTATTTTTATCCAGAAGAACCTTAGGGACAGTGTTGAAAATTATATCGGCTGCCTTTAAATGTAACTGCATATCTTCATGATGAATAGCATTGTGTCCAAAGCTATTGGCTAAGGCTTCTTTGTGGGTCGAGTTGACCACAGCACTTACTTTTGCGCCAATTCCTCTTAACATCCCAGAAAGCACCGCGCCAATGCGTCCGTATCCGATTACTAACATGTTGTTGCCATGGAGGGTTATATCTGTTTCTTCTATTGCTATTTTTATGGCTCCTTCTGCGGTGGGAATGGCATTTAGCACTAGCAGTTCTTCCCTGGATAATAAATCAATGATTTTTACGTCGTACTTCTTTGCTAAATCCATAATCTCCTGTTTTATATATCCAGCAAGGAAGGTTTGGGATGGCTTTATCAGCCTAAATACATCTTCCACTAACACAGGTTTATTATGAAAAGGCGTGTTAAGCACCCCGCCATTATGACAGCAGGGTATCGGCCCAATAATATATTCCGCTTCCGAGATTGTTTCGTATAGGTTTTTACATTGCATGGGGGTTTCTTTTTCGTAATCACTAAACCCGTACATCTTAACCCTATGTCCTAGCCGAAATAGTTTCTCCGCCAGGGCTACGTTTCTTTTGTCACCACCAACAATGGCAAATTTACGTGTTTGCATATCATTACCCCTTGACCATATTTCTTATAGTATTCTATGTCCCATATGGACACGGGGTGAATGGGTTTTGTGTTTTATTCTTTATCCTTTATCATATCCTTGAGCCCCGCAAATGGGTTGTTTTTAGGCTTTTCCTTGTCCATTCCGTCTATAAAGGCTTGAACTTCTCGTTTAGACATAGCCCCGCGTTCCTCTTTTTTCCGCTTCTCGAAAGAGGCGTAGTTTTCTTTGTAGCCGCAGAGGCATACTATCTTACGCTTTTCTCCCTCTCCCACTATTTTTAGAAACTTATAGCAGTGAGGGCATTTGGAGCGAATGGATAGGGATACATTGACTCTTGTCTTACATTCTCTGTCTTGACATACCAGCATCTCACCCTTTTTTCCTGTAACTTGCAGCATAAACATGCCGCAGTCTGGGCATTTGGTCGTGGTGAGATTATCATGCTTAAATACATGGGTGCTGGATTTTATTTCGGTTATTAGGGCCTGGGTATATTTGCGGATGTCTTTTAAGAAGGCATTTTTATTAAGCTTACCTGTGGATATACTTTGAAGCTGCTGCTCCCAATTGCCTGTCAGGGATGGGGATTTTAGGTCTGTTGGCACCAGCGTTAGTAGTTGTCTGCCTTTGGATGTAGAGAAGATATCTTTTCCCTTTTTTTCTATTAGGAAGTTATCGTACAACTTTTCTATTATGTCAGCTCTGGTGGCAACTGTGCCCAAGCCTCCGGTTTTTTCTAAGGTTTCGGTTAGTGCTTTGTCCTTTGTTTCCATATATTTTGCCGGGGATTCCATTGCTGATAGCAAAGTTGCTTCATTGAAGGGGGGTGGAGGAGTTGTTTTGCCTTCTGTTAGCTTTATGCCGCTTACCTGGATACGTTCTCCTCTTTTTAGGCTTGGAAGGGCCTGAGTATCTGCCGCGTCTTCGTCTTCGTCTGTGTCGGAAAATACCGCCTGGTACCCTTGGGATATTACTGCTCTACCCTTTGCGGTAAAGCCTTCATTCCCTATTTTCACTCGTACCTTTAGCTCTTCATATTCGAATGGAGGATAAAATACCGATAAAAACCTAGTGATAACTAAGTCGTAGATTCTTCGTTCTTTATCACTAAGGTCTCGAAGGTTTACTGGGTGCTCTGTTGGGATAATTGCATGGTGGTCGGATACTTTGGCATTGTCTACATAGTTGGCATTGGGGCGGATGGGTGTGCGCAGAATATGGGCGCAGAATTTATTGTATGGAGGCACCATGCAGGCCTTCAGCCGCTCTGGTATTGTTGGGACTATATCTGTCGAGATATAACGGGAATCTGTGCGAGGGTAGGTTAGGACTTTATGTTCCTCATATAAGCGCTGCATTATGGATAGGGTTTCCTTAGGCGAGTATCCATAGCGCTTGTTCGCGTCTCGTTGTAATTCTGTTAAGTCGTATAATTTTGCTGGGTATTTTCTTTTTATGGTTTTAGATACTTCTGTTACAGTTCCGTCTTTTTGGGTTTTTATGCTTGATATAATTTCCTCGGCTTTTGTTTTGTTAAGGCATCGTTGGGTGCCACTTTCTTTTTCTATCCATGCTAGGCGGAAGTTTCCGCTTTGGGCTGTTATTCCGTAGTAGGGCTTGGGTACGAAGCTTCTTATTTCTTCTTCCCGTTTTACAATTATGGCTAGGCTAGGGGTTTGTACTCTGCCACAGGAAAGCGGACTATTGAACTTGGTGGTTAGGCATCTTGTGGCGTTGATTCCAACTAGCCAATCTGCCTCGGCTCGGGCCTTGGCTGAGTCTGCTAGGCTTACATATTGCTTGCCGTCTTTTAGGTTATTGAAGCCGTCTTTGATGGCTTTGTCTGTAACCGAAGAAATCCATAAGCGCTTTATGGGCTTGTTGCACTTGGCTTTTTCTATTATCCAGCGGGCTACTAGTTCACCTTCTCGCCCTGCGTCTGTGGCTATTACTATAGAAGTAACATCCTTGCGCAAAAGTAAATCCTTTACGGTTTTGTATTGGCGGGATGTCTGCGGGATTACAGTGAGGCGCAGACTATCAGGCATTATAGGTAAGTGATTTATATCCCATTTTTGGAAAGCCTTGTCGTATTCCTCTGGGTCGGCAAGGGTCACCAGGTGGCCCAGTGCCCAGGTTACTATATGTTTTGGCCCTTCCATAAATCCGTTGCCGGCAGGCCTTGCACCCAGTACTCTTCCTATATCCTTACCTACAGATGGCTTTTCTGCTAAGACTAGTGTTTTCATATAAAATCCTTTCCAATTCATTTTGAGCATTAAAACATAACTTTTCCGAAAATGGCAATACTAAGCCCTGGTGATAAACATGAATAATATAAGAACAGACCTAGCACTGGAGAATACAGAGCATATATCCGAATCCGGCCAGGAGCTTACCGGGGTAGAAATAACTACAGAGGAAGACGATAATCTAGGCATTACGGTAACCTGGGTAAAAATAACAGATGAAATCGGCTCTACTGCTATGGGCAAGCCCATAGGCAATTATATAACCATAGAGTCCGCCACAATGAAGGAAAGCGACACGGAAGCTCATGAAGAAATAATAAAAATCCTAGCCCGGAAGCTAGGAAAACTGCACGACCTCAAACCTGAGGCAGTGGTGCTAATAATAGGCTTAGGCAACTGGCAAGTGACTCCAGACGCTTTAGGTCCAAAAGTTTGTGACAAAATCCTAGTAACCCGCCATCTAGGGGACGCAACCCCACTTGACCTGCAAGGCAGAGTGCGGGCTGTAAGCGCATTAACTCCAGGTGTAATGGGCCTAACCGGAATAGAAACCGCCGAGATTGTAAAAGGTGTAGCAGAAAAAATCCAGCCAGATTTAATCATTGCCATAGATGCCCTGGCGGCACGCCGCACCAGCCGGATAAACGCCACTATACAAATATCAGATGCAGGCATAAATCCCGGCAGCGGATTAGGAAATAAACGAGTAGCGATAAACCAAGACAGCATGGGAATCCCGGTTATAGGTGTAGGCGTACCCACAGTAGTAGACGCGGCAACCCTAGTAAACGACACAATGGAGCGCATGTTAGGAGAAATGGCCGAGGCCGCCCCCGATGAAGAAGCTTTCTATGGTATGTTGCGAGGGCTTGATGATGCCGAGCGATACGGCCTTATAAAAGAAATCTTAGACCCGTACGAAGGCAACATGTTCGTAACTCCAAAGGATGTTGATGCAGTTGTGGGCAGGCTGGCCAATATAATAGCCAGCGGTTTTAATATCGCGCTCCATCCCGGAATCACTCAAGAGGATGTCAATCGATATTTGAACTAAAAATAAATAACTTATTGCCCCGATACTTTGGATAAAAGCGATCAGCAGTACAGCAGGAGGAGTCATTATGATTAAAACCTGGGCAAAGAAGCTACTATATATAACTCTGGCAATTGTAATATTGGCCATATGTGTAAACATGTTCCTGGGGCCACATAATATAGCCGCAGGAGGGCTTACAGGCCTTGCCATTATATTAGAAGAATGGCTGGGGATTAGCCGCACGATGGTAATTCTTATTGGAAACGGCGCACTTCTTGTGGTGACATTTATCTTCTTGGGAAGAGAGGTGTTTATTAATACGATTATCGGCGCAATAATGCTGCCTCTTGTGATAGGAATAATCCCTCAATATACCCTTATTGCAGATAGAATGTTATCCATGGTGGTGGGTAGTGCCGTCTTTGGTATTGCTGTTTCCATTCTATATTTTAATAACGCCTCTAGTGGCGGCACAGCTATTCCGCCATTGATTTTTAAGAAGCACTTTAACCTAAACACATCCATAGGATTATTCTTTACCGATGGTGTGGTTGTACTTTTATCCCTATGGGTTTTCGATGTTGATGCTTTCTTCTACGCAATCACTTCTATATTTATTACCTCAGCCGCAATGAACTACATTGAAAACGGTACCAACAAAAAGAAAATGGTATACATCATAAGCGACCTGTACGAATCCATCTCTAAGGATATAATGCATGATATAGGCCGAGGCGTAACTATAATCCCAGCAATGGGCGCCTTCGAACAAAAAGAAAAGCCTATGCTAATGGTTACAATGGATACCAGGAATTATCAAAAATTACTAGGGATTGTAAATAAGCGAGATCCAAGTGCATTTATGATTACAGATACCGTCTCTGATGTGCATGGCCGTGGCTTTACCTACGAATCCGGTAGTGTTTAGGAGCGCACAATGTGCGTTCCTACGCAGAAGCCCCATTTAAAATTAGAACACCTGCTTACAAGAGTTCTGACATCTTGTAAGCAGGTGTTTTTTATGCGCAAAATCCTATATTTGTCCCAAATTCCTGTTGAAGCATTGTTTCAATAAAAATTCCATATCCTTTAGCAGGATCTTGTACAAAAACATGGGTTACAGCCCCTACTATTTTTCCATTTTGAATTATAGGGCTACCGCTCATCCCTTGTACAATGCCGTTTGTAGCGGCCAGTAAATCTGGGTCAGTGATTCGTATTATCATGCCCTTTGTTTCATCGGTTGCTGCCCGGTTTACGCCCTCTATCATGATGTCATATGACTTTACTTCATTGCCTATCACATTGGTTAAAACAGTGGCCGGACCTTCTTGAATTTGGTCTCTGGTGGCTACAGGTATAGCTTCAGTAGGTAAAGTTGACATAAAGCTTTGGTCTAATATTCCGTAGATACCGCTTGGACTGTTAAGCTGTACGCTTCCTAGGCGTTTGCTGGTATCTACTGAACCTTCCAGTTCTCCCGGTTTGCCCCTTGCTCCTTTTACAATGGAGGTTACGGTTGATGGCATTATTACCCCATCTCGTACGGTTATTAACCTCTTGGTATCTACATCCATAATCCCATGCCCCAGCGCCCCAAAGGCTCCGGTGCCTGGTATATAATAGGTAAGTGTTCCTATTCCTTTAGTGGAATCCCTTACCCATATCCCTATACGGCGCACACCGTCAGTAGCGGCCATTTCCGGGGTAAGTGTTACTTCAAATTCATTGCCGTCTCGACGTAGTAGTAAAATTACATCGCAGGTGGAGTCTGCCACTAGGCGGCTCAAGGTTTCTTTATTGTCTATGGGTTTTTCATTGGCCTGTAGTATTAAATCCCCGCCTCTAAGTATCCCATCGCTAGGTGTGTGGGATTTGCCATCTTCCCCTAAAAAGCTGCCTGTCCCTAGCACCATCACGCCTTCAGTATTGATGCGCACCCCTATAGTCATCCCCAATGGGACTACCTTCATTCCTTCTTGATTGTTGGCTGATTTGTTTTTTCGAAATGGTAGTCCAAAGGTTACGGCTTCGCTATCATTACTGTATACTGTCACCGTTTCTGGATTTCGTATTTGCCCTACAATATTGCCTGTAAACCATCCCAGCATCACGGATAATATTAAAACTGATACAATTTTTATTTTATGGCGCATATTTGCCCCCTTGTTATGCTTTATAATCTTAGATTAGCCTAGCCGAATTTCACTCTAGCTATACATGAAAAAGAAGCCTTTTCGCCATAAAATTCCATATGAATAGCTTTGCCGCGATTTTATTGAAATTGGGCTTCAGCCCATTTCAAATCAAAAACGCTTATTCATCGAATTTTGTAACTAAAATGTAAACTTGGGCTTTTCCCTTTCGAAAGTTTTTGTTATAATCCCTGGACTGAAAGCCTGCCAGTAGAGGGGTTTTTTTGTTCTTTTTATGCTTTTTCGAAACGAATAAAACATATCGCGTTTTTACGCGCAATAATTTTGATAGGATGTGTTTCATTTATGGAGTACATTGTTATTAATGGGGAAAAGTCCCTAAAGGGTAGCGTCCATATTGGAGGAGCCAAAAACGCTGCCGTTGCCATCGTACCTGCAGCGGTTGCATCCGGTGGAGTTTGTGTTATCGACAACCTACCCGACATAAGAGACGTGCGGAATCTGGCCGTAGCTATAGAAAAACTAGGGGCAAAGTGCCAATTCCTTGACGGCAATACATTGGAGATTGATGCCAGTTGTATTAATACTCATGTAGCCGATTATGAAACTGCCATTAATATGCGGGCATCATATTATTTGCTGGGTGCTTTACTTGGCCGTTTTGGTAAAGCTGAAGTTCCAATGCCCGGTGGCTGTGATTTTGGATATCGCCCCATTGATTATCATCTAAAAGGATTTGAGGCTCTAGGTGCAACATGCGTAACAGAGCACGGCTGGGTAAAAGTTTATGCCGAAAAGCTTACAGGGGCCAATATATATCTGGACTGCCCAAGCGTAGGCGCGACCATTAATATCATGCTGGCGGCAGTTTTTGCAGAAGGCACAACTCAAATCGAAAACTCAGCTCGTGAGCCGCATGTGGTAGACACAGCCAACTTCCTCAATATGATGGGAGCCAAAATCAGTGGTGCCGGTACGGATATTATCCGTATAAGTGGCGTAAAAGAACTGGGATGCGGACGCTACACCATTATCCCTGACCCAATTGAAACCGGAACATATATGATTGCCGCCGCAATCACAGGTGGAGATATTACCGTTACAAATATTATACCCAAACATATGGATCCTTTAACCGCAAAGCTTCGTGATATGGATTGCCAAGTAGAGGAAGGGGAAGATTACCTTCGTGTATATCGCACTGGAGAGCTTAAAGCCTGCGATGTACGCACATCCTATTATCCAGGTTTCCCAACGGATCTTCAGCCTCAAATGGCAACTTTGCTGTGTACCGCCAGCGGAACCTCTGTGGTAACAGAAACCGTATTCAATAACCGTTTCCAATACATCAACGAGCTAAAACGCTTAGGCGCTAACCTAAAAGTAGATGGCCGAACAGCAGTAACCAGAGGGCATTGTGCTTTTACCGGTGCCCAGGTAGGCGCAACAGATCTTAGGTCTGGAGCGGCGCTTATTTTGGCAGGACTTGCCGCAAAAGGTGAAACCACTATCGGCAATGTCTATCATCTGGACAGAGGCTATGAATGTTTTGAAGAAAAATTCCGCTCTCTTGGCGCGGATATAAAACGTATTGAGAAGGACGAGTGATGCGTTTTAGCACAATAGTAAGCGGCTCTAGTGGAAACTGCACCTATGTCGGCCTATGCGGCCAGCATTTACTTGTGGACGCAGGCCTTTCTGGTAAGCGCATACAGCATGGGCTTAATCAATTAGACATTCCAAAACCCACCGCCATCCTTATTACCCACGAGCATAGCGACCATATCGCAGGTGCTGGTATAATGGCGCGGCGGCTTGATATTCCTATTTACGCTACGCCACTAACGTGGCGTTTCTTTTTGCGACATAAAAAATTAGGACCCTTAAAAGAAGAGCAGGTAAAGCATATAATTCCAGGTCAACCCACAATGATTGGCAATGCTAAAGTTACAGCATTTGATGTGCCTCACGACGCAATCCAACCCGTAGGCTATATCTTTGAGGAAGACAGCAAAAAAATAGCCCTAACCACAGACTTAGGCAAACCTACAGATATCGTGCTAGAGTATTTACAAAAAGCCAACATTTTACTAATTGAAAGCAACCACGATGTGGAAATGGTGGAAAAAGGCAAATATCACAGGGATCTTAAAGACCGGGTTCTAAGCTCACGCGGCCATTTATCCAATGCAGCGTGCGGGCAGCTTATCACAGAAGTAGCATGGGAAGGCTTGAAACATGTAATCCTAGGCCATTTAAGCGAAGAAAATAACACCCCAATGCTGGCCTTCGACACCGTAGACCGAATCCTTGATGCCCACAATATAAAAGTAAATCTAACAGTAGCTGACCGTTACTATGTTGGGGAGATGATCCAGATATGACCTTTACCCCAGCCCAACAAGCCGCCATTTCATATGATGCCCCGGAAATCCTAGTCTCCGCAGCCGCTGGCTCGGGAAAAACCGCGGTATTAACCGAACGGATACTGCGTCATATCGGAAGTAATATAGGTATAGATCGCCTCCTGGTGGTAACCTTCACAGAAGCTGCGGCGGCAGAAATGAAGGAACGCATTACAGAAAAAATCCACAACTTACAGCAAGAATATCCAAGTCAGCACCTGGCAGACCAGGCGGCTTTATTGGCGATGGCTGATATTTCCACGATACATGCTTTTTGCCGCAAACTGGTTAAAGAGCATTTTCAACTGATAGATATAGATCCGGCTTTTCGCGTGGCTGATGACGCGGAACTTGGAATAATAAGAAAAGAAGTAATGGATCAGGTTTTCGAAGAGGCTTATAACAAGGAGGATAATGTCGGCTTTATCGACCTTGTGGATGTATATGGCGGAAAGGCTAAAGATGAAGGCTTGGATGTATTAGTGCGTAAGCTGTATACGTTCCTTGAAAGTGATCCATTTCCAATGGCCGCTGCCATGGAATACACAAAGCCCTTTAATAATCTTGATAATATAGATAAAACCCCATGGGCAGGAGTTGCAAAGCAGGAGCTGATAACGGGACTAGAAGGCATAGAAGAAGGCCTTAGCCTAGCTAAAGAGATATGCCACCAACCAAATGGTCCGGAAAAGTACATAGATAAAATAGAAGAAAACCAGTCCATGATTCAGGCCTTAAAAAACGAAATAAAAGAAAAGCCCTTCTCGGAAATGTATGATTCATTTCTACGTGTAGACTGGGGGCGGCTGCCCTCAATCCAAAAAAAAGATGAAGTAAATGCCGCCCTAAAGGACCGCGCTCAGCGCATACGCGAAAGAGAGGCCAAAACCCGATTCAAAGACCTCATGACAGGTGTTTTTTTTGCGCCTCCAGGTAAAATGCACCAAGACCTTATGGCATTGGCTCCCCGAGTTGAGGCACTGATGAATCTAGTCGCACAATATTCCCAAGCCTTCGCCGCGGAAAAACTAAATCGTAACCTTCTGGACTTTTCGGATCTAGAGCATTTTGCAATAAAGGTACTATACCCTGATGGCCCTAAAGATATGACTCCAGGCCCAGTTGCCAGCGCTCTATCCGCAAAATACTATGAAGTCTTAATAGACGAATACCAAGACTCTAATAGAGTCCAAGACTTGATTTTGAAAGCAGTTGCTCCAAAGCGCTTTATGGTAGGAGATGTAAAGCAAAGTATCTATAGGTTTAGACGGGCAAATCCAGGTCTTTTCATAGAAAAATACAATACCTTCACCTCATATGAAGAGTATAAAAACATCCCCGATATGCAAAGCTACATAAATGAGCCTATCCGCATAGATTTATCTCAAAACTTTAGAAGCCGCAGTGGGGTCATAGATGCTGTAAACTTTTTCTTTTCACAGCTTATGTGTAGTCAGGTTGGAGAAGTCAGTTATGACGATGCCGCAGCCCTGCATGCGGGTGCAAAATACGAGGATTTGCCAGAAAACACCTTCCCAGGTATGTGGGTTGAATTACTAGACCAAACGCTCACAGATCCAGAGGAAGAACCTGTGCCATCTGTAATTGCCGAAACCCGTATGATAGCATCCTGCATCCATGAAGTATTAGCCACAAGACAAGTATGGGATAAAACCATTGATGGCTATCGGCCATCCCAGCTAAAAGACATAGTAATCTTAGCCAGAAGCGCTAACTCCCTAGCCAAGGATGTAATAGAAGAGCTAAAAGCCTGCGGTATAGACGCAATTGCAGATATGACAGCCGCTTTCTACCAGCAGATGGAAATAAAAACAGCCCTAGCCTTTCTAAGAGTAACCGACAATCCGCGGCAAGACACTGATCTAATTACAGTGCTAAGCACTCCTGTATACTCACTTACCCCTGACGAACTATTGGAAATAAAGCAATCTTCGATAGAGAAATCGGAAGACAAGGACATTAGATTCTACGACTATCTATTAGCATTTAGTAAATCCCAGGACGCTACTGACAAGGTAAATCGATTCATGGCTGACTTAGAAAGCTGGCGAAGCGCCGCGGTATATCTTCCCATAAGCCGTCTTTTGGGGATGATATATGATGCTACCGATTATCCTTCTTATGCCGCTGCTATGCCTGGGGGGGATATTCGCCAAGCCAATCTTAGACTGCTTATGGAAAAAGCTATAGAGTTTGAGGAAACCAGCTTTAAAGGGCTATTCCACTTTATGCAATATACACAAGGCCTGCATAGCACTGACTCACAGGCCCGTGTTGCCGGGGCTGTTGCCCCTTTAGAGGATATGGAAAACAGAGTACGCTTTATGTCTATCCATAAATCCAAAGGCCTGGAATTTCCTATAGTAATCACCGCATTTCTGGGTAAAACCTTCAACTTAGACGACGAACGCCAGCCAATAATCCTACATGGCGCCGGAGGTCTTGGCCCTAAATATGTAAATCTAAAAAAACGAACCCGGTCAAAGACCTTAGCCCATTATGCTCTATCACGCCTTACCCGCAAGGAAAATCTATCAGAAGAAATGCGCTGCCTATACGTAGCAATGACTAGAGCCAAGGAGCTGCTAATACTAACGGGTCGAACAAAGAGTTATGAATCCGATATGGAAAAATGGTCTGACGCGGCATCTTCCACCAATCTATCCCCATACTACCGCCAAAGTGCCGGAAAATATCTAGATTGGGTCATGCCATGCTTGCTACGCCACCAAGACGGCACATCTGTTTTGGATGACGCAGCTGCTAATATAAGGAATCACTCATCTTCCTTTGACATACGAGTGCATCATGGTCAAGTGCAGTTTGAAACCCCGGCTGTAAGAGTACCCGATGATGATTCTCTAGAAGCGGTTACAATGCCAATCCTCTCGTTTCAGAGTAAGGCTCTGCCTTCAAAGCTTTCTATTACAGAAATAAAGCGTCAGTTCATATCCGATGCCTCACCAGACAGTACCGTATATCATGACCCGCCTCTTAGCTTTGACCCGCCCAGCTTCATCCAAGCCAATGAAAATATAACACCCATGGGCCTAGGCTCGGCGTTTCATACTATTGTAGAGCATATGGACTTTATACAGCATAGAAGCCAAGAATCCATCAAAGGTCTTATAGCGTCATTGATAGATAGAAATCTCCTAACAGCAGAGATAGCATCTGCTATTGACCTTAACAAAATAATAACTTTGGCCAACTCCCCATTAGCTGCCCGTATACGTTTAGCAAAAGATATCCGCCGCGAAACCCCCTTCGTAATGGCTGTCCCTGCCAATGAAATATACTTAGATCTGCCACCGAATCAAGAATCTATTCTTGTGCACGGAATAATCGACTGTTACTTCGAAGAATCCGATGGCCTAGTGTTGGTGGATTTTAAAACAGAAAACCCAGGTCAAGATATAACTCAGTGGGTAGAATCTCATCGGACACAGCTTAATATATATAGAAAAGCCATAGAAGAAGCCACATCAAGTAAAGTTAAAGAAGTAGTTCTATATTCGTTTGTAGCAGGCTCTTTTACTGTCGTTCCTCATAAGATGCAGTAAACCTTGCCGAATATGGTAAAATAACCAGAAATGTCCATCCCGGAGGGAAAAGTGAAAACCTATCTCGATTATATACAAAGCCTTCATGCCTTGTTTGACACATATTTTATGGAAGCATATCGCGAAGCCAATCCTCGTAGGCGTCGTAGTACTTTGCCATACCTACAGGCCATCTATCGCCGTTGGTACTATTCTACTATTATAGAGAACACCCCACTTTCCCCTGCTAATATCATAGAAGCCATATGCCGACATCATGGTCAGTCTCATTCTATTTATCCGGTAGCCCGCGAGCGGTCGAAGGCAAAGCTGACAGGGATAGATATGGAACTTATCGAATACTCCCTAGAGGCGCACCCAATAATAGATGATCTTGTTTTGCTAACAGATTTTTGCTTGCCTTATATAGACCTAACCGATGAAGGTATTATGCCAAGTGATAAAGCGCGAAAGCTAGCCGAAAAGCTAAGTCTATGTGATCCTCACTACGGTGGGTTCTTGCTGGAATTGGCTCTGCGTATGAAGCTTATTATTAAAGTACCGTCAATAGGGGTCAATCGCTTTTGTGTAGCCACAGACATAAAAAATAGATTATTAACCCCAGCTTCTGATTTATTCCACGAGATAGTAGAAGCAACAATTTTTCTGTCATCTAAAGGGCTTCAAGACTTAGTAATGCTACCAGAATCTTTATTTTCTGTGAGCTTTGTTCGGTCGCTACTTGTTAACCCAATGGAAACAGATGATATTTTTGCAAGGGTATACGAAGTCTTAGGCTATGATCTAGAAGATTTATTAGATATAACTATGGGAATGAAAGACACAGATGATGAAGATATAGACGGCAGAGATATGGATCTTTTGGCTGGCACATTTATGACAGGGGTATATCTGGACAAATTCTTTTTTACCCCTTTTGGTCATTTTCTAAAGCTTATCCGACCTTTATATGTAATCCCATTCGAGTTCGAAGGTGAAATTGCTGACTATACAGCGGTAAACAATGACCCGGAAGAAGGGATTATTGCCTTTTTTGCGCCGTGCTCCAGCTATACTCTCACAGATTTGGGGATAGAGTATTTTGGTGTTTCCAAAACGGAAGCTAACTTTCTTGATGTAGCAGATGCCATCCAGTTCGAAAATATGAAGGATTCTATATTTTCATCTAAAGAGGCTTTAGAGGTTTTTGTCGCAGTGGCTAAGCACTTAGGCCCAATTGGCACTATGCAAAAAGGCCAGGGATGGAATAGCATTTATACCTTTAGGGTGAGAATGGAAAGTGATACATCTGTATGGATACATTTGCAAGTCCCGGAATCAGCCACTCTCCATCAAATGTATGATGAAATAGCAATGCACTTATATATAAAGGATAATGGAGACTACACTTTTTATCACGATAAGGAAGAAAACAGATTTGCAGAATACTCCTCACCAAAGCGCGCAAAACGCCGAGGTAAAAATGCAGAAGAAACAGAAATTAGTAAACTTGACTTCGAGCATCAAAAGCAACTGCTGCTAGTAGCATATAATCAAGCAATTCCTTTTGGAAGAACGAATCCAACAATGCAGGTAGAAATAGAGCTGCTACACATAAAACCCCCAGAGGAGGGGTACGAATACCCAAGAATTAGCCGTGTAAGCAAAGGGTTTAGGGAAATCTTTGAAGATGATTAGTAACTTCAAATTAACAGCATCGTAAATGGCCTGTAATTGTATTACAGGCCATTTGCATGTAAAGTATAACCATCAACAACAGCGACGAAGCAATAAAATAAAACGCTAATTAATTTATATTGATATCCATCCTGGGTTCCTCCTCCTTTTCCTGGGACAGTAAAAACATTGACGAACGGCCCAATGTCTAACTGTAACGATATCAACAAAATAGACTGTGGCCGTATCCGAACAAATAAAAATGCACCTCTCCCTGGGAAGAGAGGTGCATTTTTTATTAGAGTTCGCTGCAACTATTGTAGTGCCTCGCGAGCAATTTCAATCTGGTGCCTAGCAACGTCTTCCGCCAAAGCACTATACCGAGAATAATCCACATCCCCAATGATACTATACCGAATAATGTCATCAACTCCGGCATTAGTATGGTTTGTGCCCGGTATCGCTACTCCGGTAGGAGCGGAAAACCTCGCTTGCATATATCCAGGTAAAACCCCCATTCCATCAATCATGGCCCTGTCCAGTGCTGCATAAACTTCTTGAAGCCCCGGCGCAGGAATGGTTTGCCAAAGTGAATCTAGTACCTGTCTATTTTGGGTTACAGGTAGAACATTCATCGTAATTCCCATGTCCCTGGCGTACTGCAAGCGGCGTAAGTTGCCTTCTGTACCATGTCCCATCCACTGCGCAAGCAGATATGCCTCTTCAGGATGGGCAGTATTAGCATATACCCCAATAACCTCAAGGCTTACAACGGATCTACCCCCAGGCACCCCAATAAAATCCCAATCAAATGATACTTGATTAAGCATTACATCCATCAGCCAAGCTCCGCCATAATACATGCCCATCTGTCCATACCTGAAAGCACCAAGTACATATCCTATTGGGAAGTAATCAGATACATCTCCAGCCGGGATGCTATAAAAAGTAAAACCACTGTTAAAAATATCAGATGCTATACCCACTGCCTCCACCATTTCAGGTGAGTTAAGGGCAAAACCCAGCCCATCATAAGCAAAGAATCCTAAATGGGGATTAATGGCTCCCGGGAACCAATCCACAAAGCCCAAGGAATGATTAATGCCAATACTGGGACGGTTTAAATCAGTAGCACCACGTACAGCCCGCAAAAAGCCTTCAGTAGATATACCAAAGGACGGAGGCTCAATGCCAAGCTCCCTAAACAAATCACGATTAACAAAGAATCCATGAACATCCTGCGAAAAGGGCAAAGCATAAACCATGCCATTTACCAAAGATGCCTCCCGTATAAGACGCGGCAGATCAAAGAAATCTAAATCATCCCAAGCAAAGGAAGTAATATCCATAAGCCAGCCATTGGAAACTTTTGCTCCTATATCATCAATCATAAAAACATCAGGCATACGGCCCTCACTGGCAGCCACAGTAAGAGTATCCATCCATGTATGAAGAGTAATGCTGCGGTCTATCTCTACAACTATATGGGGATGCTCATCCATAAAGGATTGAATCATACGTAGTTCCAATGGATCATCATGGCTGGGTCCTAGATTCCAGTTGGCGTAAGTGAGATTAATCTGATCACGGGCTGGGTCGCTCCCGTCTCTTACAATAAGAAAAACAATCAACCCAATAAGGCAGGCCAGAATAACCGCTCCGATAATTAGAATTAACTTTTTTCTTTCATTAAAGATGCTCATATACATCGTCCCTTCTTTTGTATATAGCAAACGACTTTCGAAATTGTTCGCTATAACATATCGGCTCAGTAAGCCGCGCGTATCATGATACAACCCATTACAGTATTATTACAATAGGCGTCTGCCTCTAAACTGTAATAAATTAAATTTGTAACAGTTTTGTAATTGTATTTTACCTTTAAAAATGTTTCAATAACTGTGAAGTGAGTGTAATTGTGACCAAAAATAATTGCTAGGAGGTGAGGTAATGCCCAAGATTGTGAAATATGCACTTTCTATGATTTTCTGTTTTACGGTCTTGATTGTTGCCGTATATGCCTCAAATGGAAGAGTAGCTTCCGCGCCCATTTGGCAAGAAACCATGTATGAGGTCGAAAGCCTAAACCTAAGACAGCAAGGTTTGGATATCCGAGGTGAAGTGCCAGTAATATTAGAAGAGTTTGGTGCTTCATATGAAAATCTTAACCAAGAAATAGAAAATGCAGTAAATACGCTAGCGGAAGGCACCAGGCGCATACGTGCCAGGCATGTAACCTTCCGATACGAAATAGAATCCACAAACGAAGTAGTATCCATAGTAATATACGCAACAGCCCGGGCAGTAACCGACCGTACTACTGTGCTTTCCGTTAATTTCAACCCGCGCAATGGCAACCTTGTAACCCTAACCCAAGCAGCAAGAAATCGTGATATTACTCCTTTGGTGGAAGGCAAAATTGCCGAAATGATACGTCAAGACCCGGCAACATACTACGCTGCATTTACCGCACCGGCAACGGGTCAAGCTTTTTACGTAACAAATACAGAATTGGTTCTGCTATTTGACGAGTTCCAGCTTTCATCTGTACCCGGGGCAACATCGGAAATAAGATTTGTACTTGATAGTATTAGGGAATACACCATAAGAAATGACGAATATCGTATAAGCAATGACAGATACGCAATAAGAATGATACCTGTAAGAAGAGTGCTTGAAGGCCTGGGTTATGGCGTAAGATGGGAACAAAGCGAAGGCGAGGCTATCATTACCCTTAATGGTCAAGCCGTTATAATCCTTCGGCCTGGTGAAAACAATTATCAGCTAAACGGAGTATTGCAGCGCTCTCTAGAAACTGCACCTCTATTAACTGGAGGCAATATGTATGTCCCTATCAGCTTCTTTGACCAAATTTTGGGTTTGACTGCATTCACAGTTGATTCTCGGGGTGATATTACCTTTATCACATACCTGGGGCGGGCATAGAGTCTAATGCAAAATCAAGATAATTATAACCACACATGTATAGCAAATTAAGTGAGAATCAGTCCTGACTGTTTTTGAATTAATTTGCTATACATGTGTGGTTTTTTATAGCTGATACATCCAATGTTACAAATGTTTGACACAAATACCATTTTGCGTTATAATACTGTAATCTATGTGGAAGGGGGTAAGTAATAGGGACAAATACTGACTATACTTTTAAGAGAGGTGAATCGCTTGTTTGATAGGACAGATGTTTTTCATGTAAGAAGTGATATCCAAAAAATCGTAGGCTCTAAAGTTAGACTGGAAACCAATAAAGGGCGCCATAAGTCTACTGTGAGTAATGGGGTTGTGTCTCATGCATATCCCAGTATATTTACCGTACAGCTTAACGAAGGCCCCGATAAAACCTCCCGTAAGCTATCCTTTAGCTATACGGATGTGCTAACCAACGCCGTTGAAATAACTCTTTGTGATTAAAATACAATAAAGAACGCCTCCAGTCATTGTGACCGGAGGCGTTTTTTTGTAAGAGGCATATATTTACAACAATTTCGCTTTGATCTTAACATGTTCTTTTACCAATTCCCTTACTATATCTTCTACTTGCTGGTGGCGGAACATCTGCTCGTAGATTATGGCGTTATTTATTGCAAAGTAGCTGTCTGGATTTGGGGGACTCTCGTAGGGGATGGTGTTTTTATGACTGGCTTCTTTGGTGCCTATGCTGCCTGTAGGCATTTCTTCACTGTAGTAGTAGTTGATTGTTTCATTGTAAAACAGAGGGATTTTGGCAGTGTAGATACCATAGCTGAGGTAATCCATAGGTATACTTTGATAATCTGAATGGCTTCCTATTCGGTAGTTAAGCCTTATATCCTTACCAGGAGCTGATTTATACATAAATGGCTGATATTTTTCCAGGTATGGGTGAGGGTAGGGCTTTGTATCTTTAAACCATGGCAGGAGTATACTCTGAGCTTCTTGTATAGCGATAGCTTTGGGGATAATTCTGTCTGATCTAAAGGTGGTTATGTTATGGCTTAAATATACTTTACACAATGCCAGTAGTAGGTGCGTATCATCTTCCATGTTGTTTAAGTATATTTTTTCTAGTATGTTTATAGTTTCGTATTCCGGGGCTATGTCTTTAGCTAGGACTAGGTATTTTAGAAGCTCTACAAACTGTGCACACTCATCAAGAGACTGCTTTGCGGTATATAACCGCCGGAAAGCTGACTCTGTATGGGTATCACTGTGGTTCATCCATAAGTCCCCTAATAAAATCTTTGCGTCTACTCTCAGTTCAGGAGAATCTAGGCTATTGGATAATACTTTCCATTCGTGCTGGCTGGCTTTATGCTGGGCTAAGACAAAGGTCAGTATTTTTTCGCTATAATGGCCTGACAATAGCAGATCATATGCTGCAGCCCCTAGTGACGCCATATTTGGGAGGCCTTGGTCGAGTAGTTGGGTCAACCCGTTATATGCTCCTGTTTTAGGTATGGCTTTATGATACCGGGCAAGTAGGTCGATTGCTAAATCATATCTGCCTGCTTTTAGGTACACCTCGAGGATTTCGTGGATGTATGTTCCTTCCAATGAGGCTATGTCTAACTCAGCATAGCAATCAATGGCCCTTTGATATTGCCCTGCTTTGTTATATAGGCGGCCTAGTGATTGTAATATCATGCTGCGGTATGCTTTTTCTAGTGATTTTTCTTCCAGCAAATACTCATATACAGGAATAGACTCAGTGTCAGCAGCCAAGTACGCAAGTACCTGAAAGCGTCTATCTCCTTTACTAAAAAAATGCGTGTAGAGATCAGCATTAGCTAGTGGTACAAGTCTCTTTATATCTACTGGATCATGTATTATCTGGCGCCTGCCAGCACCTAAGCAGATACATGAAAAATTATCTGTGGCGTCGATTACAAGGCGGTTATTATCCTCTGCTATTGCGTATTCATCCATGCCCCGTTTTTCTGGCTGTGATACATATACATACTTGGTGCCGGAGGGGAGATTTAGTTCAAATCGGGTTAAATCACTTTGCAATTTGGCTTCTGCTTGAGGATTTTGATTATACTCCCATAGGAACTGATATAGAGCGTTGACCCTTGAACCTGAAATATTGTCTTCCAAGGCGCGTGTGGCTGTTGTGATTATGTCGTCTTTGCACCTGTTTATTAAGCGGGAGTGGGATGGATATGTTAGTATCAGATAATATATATATTCCGCCAGGCTTTGATTAATATATTTACTGCCTAGAAAATGCTCCAGGGCATAGGTATTTACGCCATCAATATTATTGGAAAATGAGGATAAAACTATATAGGCTTCAATGTTTTGGATTTTAATCTGGTTTTCATAGGCGGTTTGGTATAGTTTGAGGGCGCTTATGCTGTAATCCCTAACTTGCATTTTGCTTTCGCATATAGGCTTAAGTAGCGGGGCGTAGTTGCATAAATTGTAAAGCATCATGCCGTGGAACGGGTCTTTTTCTGCGGCTATTATCAGCTCATCTTCATAGGAATAGGCGGCTTTGGTAATATCTGCACCTTTAGAGGCCGCATACAAAAGAACTCTTAGAATTTCATCCCCAGGTTGTAAGTCTGTTGATGACTGTAATGAGCGGTAAAGACTTACATATATAAACACACTTCTGCAGCCATGGTTAAAAGCCCTAGTTAGTACGTTATATGCCTCATGGATTTCGCCTAAAGCGATCTGGAGCTGCCCTTGCATTACATCATAATAAGGGGAGTAACTTACGGTTTTTAGATACGCGAGGAAGGCTTTGCTGTATTTTTTCGCTGCGCGGATTTTATGCTCTTTGATGGCTAGGTAGGCCCTGAGGAATAAAAATGCACCGTAATAAAAGGGTTCATTGGCTATAAGAAACTTGCGATAATTAAAAGCCGCATCCAACATTGTATGTGCCGTTGACAGATGCCCTGCTTCAATAGCCATAAACATAGCTAAAGAAAAAAGCCTAACATGAGGCTCATTGCGGCGATGTGCCCCCATGGCCCCGTGGTAGGCTCGTTCTAAATAACGATTATCCCCAGGTGGCTGAAATGAATAAGCCAGCCAGTTTCTTAAGGAATATATCATGGATATTTTTATGTTATCTCTGGTTATTAATTTTTCATGTAATTTTTCTAATTGTTTATCCATTACCATTCCCCTATTGATAAGTACAATCTTTTTTGGTTCATAAACCCTGTTGAGTAGGCTCTTACATCTACGAAAGTGGGTATATAGGGTAGTCGTCTAAACAGGCGTTGGGCAGAAGAAAATGCCGATGGTCTAATTTCAAAAGGAATACTGTATGGGCCATCGTAGTGGGCTGCGATGATATGCATGTTGGTAAAGAATCGTACATACCGCTCTCTGGAATAGGCCTCTACAGTTATGTCTAGGCCTGTGTTATTTTCTATTTCTATAATGCCACGGTCTTCATACCGGAAGCCAACCCTGGGTAGTCTAATGGAAAAAGGTGGCGCTAGTCTTTCTATTGGTGTTTCAGCTTCGATAATAGGGTCTGGTTTGGTTTTTAGTCCGGAGAGTATAAAAAAATTATCAAGTGCTCGTTCTCTATTTACATCCTTGTGCAGGTTTTCATAGATTTCCATGTATTTGTATCCATTTGAAAGAAGCAGCATATAAAAATCGCTAGAGGTGAAAAGCCGCCTTGCACCCGCCGGGTAATCTTTTGCGTAATTATAAAAATCCTGGATATCTGCAATTTTGTGACCCTCGTCTGTTTGGATAGTCATGGCATTGCTTTCGAAGTTTACGGGAATAGCCATTTCCCCTCCGTTGGATGTGATATAAATATAACCATTGGCTGGATGGTCACTGGTATAGGCATAGTTAATAACCTGGTTGTTTCCGCTCCAGGTTATGGGGTTTATGTTCAAATCTTGAACGCGCGAAATTATACTGCCCGTCAGCAGTCCGCCGCCGATATTTTTAATTATAAAGCTTCCCTCACGGCTCAGGCTTAATGCATCCACCTTTAGAGATGGAATGGATTGTTCGTATTTATTAGTCAATTACTTTCCCCGCTTTTGTTGGCTAACAATATAAGCTTATCCAATCCAGATTTTAATGCGTCATTAACCGTCTGGGCTGAAGTTTGGGCATGTAGATTTATAAATGCGCCAAGGCCGTCTCCTAGAGATTGCGTAAGTTCTTGTAGGGATGATTCATAGGCTTGGAGTGATGCCTCTAGTGTTTGCTGGTTGCGCTCTATATATCCGGATTGCTGTACTAAGGCATCTTGCTGGGTGCTTAACGTTGAAACCCCTTCTTTTACTCCTTCTATTGCTAAAACAAGGGCTACTAGCTGCTCTGATAGAGCGTTAGAGTGGCCTTGTAGATGTTTTGCCAGTAGCTCGGATGAAGATTGTAAGCGTAGACTGGATTGGCCTAGCCTGTCGGAGGTGGAATTCATTTCTGTTTGCAGGTCTACTGCTTTGGTTAGGGTTTCTTTCCAGCTTTCTAATGTAATGGCCAATTCGGCATTCATATTTATTAGCTTTTCGTCTATTGCGGCAGCTAATGCCGGTCCTACTGAAGATGTAGCCTCTATCATGGTTTTGCCTATATCGGTTGCGGTTTGGGCCATAGTCTTACCAATAGAATCTGTGGTGGAAGCTAGGCTTTCCGCCATACCTGTCATTATTTCTTCTAAGCTGTTGGTCATGCTTGCCATGGATTCTTTTAGGTCATCTTTAAGGCGCAGCACAGCCCCTCCTGTGTCGGATGCGAAGAAGCGTCCTAGTTCCCGCTCTACATAAATAAGTATCTCATCCCTTAGTTGCTCTCTTGCGCCGCTAAAATCAAAAAAAGCGGCTGCTGCCCGCACCAGCAGGAACAGCACCACCGCAAGAACGCCATAAACAAAGGCGTAATCTGAAAAAACAAAAGCAAGAATCAAACCAATCCACAGGATAGCTTTCTCTAGTTCTATCACAAAGGGAAGCATACCCTCATATCGCCAGCCTAAGAAGCTCATTGTGGCTACTTGGCGATTAACAAGCTGAGAGGCCGGGACATGGGTTACGGCTTTATCCGCCACTTTTTTATACTCCACCACGACATTTATCAGAAGGCTGCTTTTTAGTTTCCGCACATCTTCGAATTTTTCGATAGGTTTTTTTGTGTCCTGACGAAAGGAAATTAAAGCGGCTCTAAAGTGGATATGAGAAATAATCCTTAGAAGCACCACAAGAGCCGCTATACCTAAAAATACAGCCATAATAATGATATGATTATCTGTTTGGTTTAAAGCGTTAAACAGATCGCTGAAAAAATTGTACATACATTACCCCTTAAAATTATCCACTGCGGTACGCTCGACTTTAAGCCCCGCGGCGAAGCGTTCCATAAATACTGTAAAACCCTGAGTATCTGCTGGGTCGGGTTTTATTGTAGCTCCAGTGCGGCTGGCAAAGACTTGGGTTTTCAGAAAATCTCCTAGGGACATATTGGCGCAGGCGGTATATGCCGCGAGAAGGGCAATGCCCCATGCCCCGCCTTCGTCGGCGGTTTCCATAACGGTTACGGGGGTATCAAGTGCCCCAGCCATAAGCTTCTGAGCAACACCCTTTGTTGTAAACAGTCCGCCATGTCCCATTAGTTGGGTTATGGTTACTCCTTCACCATGGGTAAGGACATCCATTCCAAGCTTTAAAGTAGCCATAGAAGTCAGCAGCATTGTGCGCATAAAATTGGCCAAGGTAAAGCGGCTATCTGCTAAGCGCATAAACAGCGGCCTTCCTTCTTCAAACCCGGTGTTGTGTTCCCCTGATAAATAGCTTACAGCCATAAGGCCGCCGCCGTCAGATTCGCCTCCCAGTGCGGCATTATAAAGTTTTTCGTATACATCGTTTTTATTTGTTGGGCCTGATATTAGGCTTAGAGCTTCGTGGAAGATATTTACCCAAGCGTTTAGGTCTGATGTGCCGTTGTTGCAGTGAACCATAGCCACGGGCTTTCCGTCTGGGGTTGTTACCATATCTATGGATGGATATAGCTTTGAAAGCCCTTTTTCTAGTACCAGCATCGCGAAAATGGAAGTACCGGCAGAGACATTTCCAGTTTTTGGGGCTACGCTATTGGTGGCAACCATACCGGTGCCTGCGTCCCCTTCCGGCGGGCAGAAGATTGCTCCGGCGTTTAGGCTGCCGGATGGGTCTAGTAGATTTGCGCCTTCTTTAGTAAGGCGTCCAGCTATTGCTCCGGCTGGTAATACTTTTGGTAATATTTCGTTGATTTTCCACGCATCATGAGAAACAAGCTTGTCGAAATCCGCCATATTGCCTTTATGGTATCCTGCTGTTTCACTGTCTATTGGGAATACCCCGGATGCATCGCCAATACCAAGTACGTTTTCTCCGGTAAGTTTCTTATGCACATATCCTGCTAGGGTCGTAATTGTAGCGATTTGATTTATGTGATTTTCTCCGTTTAAGATTGCCTGGTAAAGATGGGCTATGCTCCATCGGAGTGGGATATTTATATTGAAAAGAGGTGTAAGTATGGCCGAGGCCTTTTCGGTACTGGTGTTGCGCCATGTGCGGAACTCAGCGAGGAGTTCGCCTCTTTTATCTAGCGGAAGGTATCCATGCATCATAGCAGAGATGCCTATTCCTTCAATGGAGGTCAACTTTTTGCCAAACTTGGTTTCATAATCCGCCGCCATGGACTTATATGAAGCTTGCACCCCTTGCCAGATGTCTTCTAGTGTATAAGTCCAAACTCCGTCAACCAGGCGATTTTCCCAGTTATGTCCTCCTACTGCTACCGGCTCGTGAGTTTGATCAATCAGAACTGATTTAATACGAGTGGAGCCTAATTCGATTCCTAAATAAAGCTTCTTTTCCATAACAGGTCACCTCGTTATTTTTCTTACATGATAACAAATATAACGGTACATGCAACCAAATTAATTTCGCACTGTCTTTATATTCAAGTGATTAAAAAACCAGGAGGTAATACATGTACAAAATTATTTCAGACGGCGGATGCGATTTTAGTAAAGATGAGGTGCAAACATATAATGTCGACGTTGTGCCATTCTACATTTCTTTTGATGGCGAAACCTTTTTAAAAGAAGGCATAGATATCACCACAGACGATTATTTCGCAAGATTGATATCCGATAAAAGTCTACACCCAACAACATCTCAACCAAGCCCACAAGACTACATTGATATGTACACACCGTATCTAAAAGCCGGGTACGACATTCTATCCCTGACCATATCATCAAAGTTAAGCGGCTCTTACGCCAGCGCTACTCTAGCCGCTGACATGTTAAAAGAAGAATATCCAGACAGATCAATAATTATCCTAGACTCACGAAATGTATGTATAGGCCAAGGCCTGATTCTAAAAGAAATAATAAAAATGCGCGACGCGGGTTATAACTTAGAACGCACAGTAGAAGTGGCAAAGAAAGTATTAAAAACTACCAGAGTATACTTCACATTGGATAGCTTAGAATATCTAAAAAGAGGTGGCAGAGTAGGCCCTACCACTGCCTTTGTTGGGGGAATACTAGGCCTTAGACCCATACTTCAAGTAGAAGATGGCCAAGTAACCCAGCTAGACAATGTAAGAGGCAAGGCTCGCGCTTTAAAGCTAATGGAAGAAGCTATGATAGACGCCCTATCTGAAGAAAAAGAAAAGCTAAACCTAAGCATAGGCCATATCCTAAGCGCTGACGAAGCCGTTAAATTTAAATCCAATGCGGAATCTGCACTTAGTATAAAAATCGCAAACCCAATAACTCAAGTCGGCGTAACCATAGGTACCCACGCAGGGCCAGGAGCTCTAGCCTTTGCATATTGCAGAAAATACGAAGAAATTAAAGACGAAAGGAAAGCTGCCTAATGAATACATGGTATATCATTGCCCAGGTACTAGGGCTTATAACTATATGCTTCGAGTTTGCCTCATATCAGATTAAAGACAAAACCCGGTACTTCCTTATTACAGGTATAGGCAGCTTTTTCTGGATGACAATGTTTGTCGCTATTGGAATGGCTACCGGGATGAATACACAACTTTCACTGATAGTGGCTGCAACCTACAGCACAATCAGAAATTTGGTGTTTTATCGCATCTTCCTTAAAAATACACCAGAAAGTAAAGAAGCAGGGCTTATTTTCTTGCTTGTGATGATTGGTGTGGCTATTATTGCTGGGGTTCTATCGATTGCTAACTCGCCAGAGCAAGTGAGATGGCTTCACACACTGGGTATGATAGCGGCTATTAGCTTTGTTGTCGGCCAATATCTTCCTGGAGTGCACTATGTACGTATTACAGTCGTGATTTATGCTGTAGTAGTACTGCTAACCCAGACCCCACTTAATATACTATCCGGTGACTTTAGATGGAACATAATGGGTATATTGATCGAATCTGCAAAAATTATTTCGGTTATTGTATTTTATATCCGATATGCGTACGAACCCAAAAAGCCACAATTGCAGTTTGCGAAAGTTTAAAATACCTACTCTTAGAAAGCGGTGTCCCTTTGACTAGATGGGGACGCCGCTTTTTGATTTGTTTTTTTTTGGTAAAAGCTTGCCAGCCCTTTAAATAAGCCAAAGGCGTTGACGGCAACGCCTTACCACATTAGAATAAAATTATCAAACTAAGGCGGGGCTTGGGAGCAGCGCCCCCATTCTAAAGGAGCGAAATATGAGTAAATCTCCATTACCAGACTACACCCGCGGTGAAGAGCGGTTTAATATGGTTACCCACATTGTGGGAGGCGGCATGGGTCTTGTGGCAATGCTGGCGTGTGTAATAGTAGCTGCTTTCCATGGCAATGTATGGGGGGTTGTAAGCGGAATTATATATGGCTCGACAGTTATTTTGCTATTCACTATGTCTAGTGTGTATCACGGATTAAAAAAAGAATTACCTAAGAGGGTTTTCAGGGTCTTGGATCACTGTACGATTTATATTCTTATTGCAGGGACTTATACCCCCGTTGTCCTTAATAGGTTTAGGGAAGTATATCCTCTGGATGCCTGGATTATTTTTGGTGTGATATGGGGACTTGCTATTTTGGGCATAACTCTGACGGCTATAGATAGGAAGCGTTTTTCAAAGTTTGCATTAGTATGCTATTTGGGCATGGGCTGGATGGCGGTATTTAGAATTAGCCGTCTTGTAGAAGTGCTTGGGGGTGTTTTCTTTTTACTGCTTATTATTGGTGGCGTTTTGTATACCGTTGGTGTGTTGTTTTATGCCTTGGGTAAAAAGAAAAAGTATATGCACTCCATATTTCATTTATATGTAAACATTGCTTCGATTTTGCACTCGGTAGCCATAGCCGCCTTTGTAATGACTGGATGAAAAAATAATTTTTTCTTGAGCCTAGTTGTATTAGCAGTCAATTGATTCTATAATGGCGTGGACATTATTCACAACTCCAAAGCAAAAAACCAAGGAGGTTTCTATATGAAGGTTTACACGGCAAACGAGATCCGCAATATTGCGGTGCTGGGCCACAGCGGCTGCGGCAAAACCACCCTAATGGAGGCAGCCCTTAACGCCACCAAAGTCACAACCCGTATGGGGCGCGTAGAAGACGGTAATACCGTCAGTGACTACGACGCAGAGGAGATTAGGCGTAGAGTGTCTATAAGCGCCTCCCTAATCCCGGTAGAATGGAAGGACACCAAAATCAACTTCCTGGACACCCCAGGGTTTTTCGACTTTGCCGGTGCCGTCCATGAGGCTCTTAGTGTGGCAGATGCCACCCTTATCTTGGCCAATGCTAAGTCAGGCATAGAAGTAGGAACAGAGATAGCCTGGGAAAACGCATCCAACAAGAATCTCCCTAAAGTGATTTTTGTAAATGGTATGGACGACGAAAACGCCGACTATTTTAAAGTAGTAGAAGATATGAGAAGCTTCTTTGGTACAGGGGTTGTGCCACTTCATTTGCCATATAAAAACGGCAATAAGCTTGCGGGATATGTGGATGTACTTACAGGCAAAGCCTATGCCTATGATGGAATAAATGTAAAACCTTGCGATATGCCTGCAGACATGGCGGACCATTACGAAGAACATCACGCGACCTTACTTGAAGCCATAGCTGAAACAGATGAAGCATTAATGGAAAAATTCTTTGGTGACGAAGCTCTAACTGAGGAAGAAATGCAAAATGGCCTTAAATCCGGTCTTGCCTCCGGTGCAATTACCCCAGTGCTTTGTGGTGTAGCTACAGCTGGCTTAGGTGCTGTGCCATTGCTGGATATGCTAGTTAATGTGCTGCCTCCTGCTGGAGTGCTTCGCCAGGTAGCGCAAGTACAAGATGCCAAAGGCGAAATGATTGAACTACCATGTGATGCAAACGGCCCACTATGTGCCTTTGTATTTAAAACCATAGCAGACCCATATGTAGGTCGTCTTAGTCTCTTCCGTGTGTACTCTGGTACAATAAAGCGTGAAGTTCAGCTATTCAACGTAACACAAGATGCACCAGAAAAACCCGGACATATTTACCTAATGCGAGGCAAAGAGCAAATAGAAGCTACCGAAGTGCGTGCAGGGGATATCGGTGCTATTGCAAAATTGGCCCAAACCTCAACTCAAGACACACTTACTACCAAAGCTAACCCGCTAACGGTACCAAAGTTTGCTTTTCCACCGTCATTGCTATCTATGGCAATTGCGCCAAAAGGCAAAGGTGACGAAGATAAGATTGCAGGCTCTGTTTCCAAGCTGCTTGAAGAAGACAAGACCCTTATATACAAAGTAGATAAAGAAACAAAGCAGACCATAGTATCTGGCATAGGCGACAGCCAGTTAGATGTGCTTATCAACCGCCTTAAAGCCCGATACAAAATCGAGGCAGAACTAAGCCTGCCAATCGTGCCATATCGTGAAATGATCAAATCCAAAGTACAGCTTCGTGCCAAGCATAAAAAGCAATCTGGTGGTAGCGGTCAGTTTGGCGATGTAGAAATGGTATTCGAGCACTCCGGCAACAACGAAGAGCCATATGTATTTGAAGAAAAAATCGTAGGCGGTGCTGTGCCAAAGCAGTATTTCCCCGCGGTTGAAAAAGGTATACAAGAAAGCGTAAAAGCCGGCCCGCTTGCTGCCTATCCAGTAGTAGGCCTTAAAGCTACACTGGTATTTGGTAGCTACCATGCCGTAGACTCATCAGAAATCGCTTTCAAAATGGCCACAATCAAGTGCTTCAAAGAAGCCTTTATGACCGCAAAGCCCGTTCTTCTTGAGCCGGTTATGAAATGCCAAATCACAGTTCCCGACGACTACACCGGGGATATTATGGGTGATATGAACAAGCGCCGTGGACGTATTATGGGTATGGAAAAAGTAGGTGCAAAGCAGGTAATATCTGCGGAAGCACCCCTTTCCGAAATGCAAAAATACCCCACAGATTTGCGCTCTATGACACAAGGCCGTGGAAGCTTTATAATGGAGTTTGAGCGGTATGACGAAGCCCCAAGCGATGTTCAGCAGAAGGTAATCACTGCCAGGAAACAAGAGCTTGAGGCACTTAGAGACAAGGATTAAGCTTCAAAACTTAGTTGTTTTTTATGTAAAGGATAAAATAAAAGTAGGGGGTAGCGTCATGGACGCCGCCCCCTACTTTTTTCATGAAGAATAAGATTATTCAGACAGGTTTTAATTTGGAATCGGTATTAGTTCAACGTTTGGGGCGGTTCGATTGTATTACATATGAAAGGGGCTGATACCATGGCATCTTCTTTGTTGCGTACGGACAAAGAAATTGCAGAAATCTACCAGCGCCATAAGGATATGGTTTACCGCATTTGCTTTGCATATATGAAAAATGCTGCCGACACAGAAGATGTGGTGCAGGATACTTTCATCAATTTAATCCGTTCCGGGACCGCCTTTGCAAGCCAAGAGCATGAAAAGGCATGGTTTATACGAGCGGCATCTAACCTATGTAAAAATGCCCTCAGACACTGGTGGAGAAAACGGGAAAACCTATATGACCACGGGGATATTGAAGTCAATGCAAAAATAGATGAAACCTTGCAAGTAGTAATGGAACTACCCGATAAATTTAAAACCGTAGTGTACCTATATTACTACGAAGGCTATGACAGCACAGAGATTGCCCATATTCTCCAAAAGCCCCAATCCACAATCCGATATTATTTATCTCAAGCCCGTAAACTACTGCGCAAAAAGCTAGGAGGTGCTATGGATGCCGAGTAAAAGAATCAAAGAATCCTGGGATAAAATAAACCCCAACAACGCTGCCGATGAGCGTATGTTGACCAATATCCTTAACCACAAATGGGAACGCAATCGTTCCCGCTTGACCCATGCAGGCAAAAAAGAAAGGAAAGATAATATGTCCCCCAGTATATATTGGAAGATAATTTCACCTATAGCAGCATGTATAATTGTTGCCCTAATAGTGGCAGTGCCATTTTTTATGCAAGATCAGCCAAGTGATATAAATCCACCTCAAGCAGGTGCAGGTACAGCACTACCAACCGAGTCGCCTGAGGCGGATACAGAAATAGCCCAGGCTACACCTATACAGCCCACCCCTCAAGCCATCCCAATAGATGAACCGCATCTTAACGAAGTATCCTCCCATATTGCAGGCCGCGTAGGCGTTATGGCATTTTCTGTTACATTAGCTGAAGAAGAAACTCGACTTGTTTTACCAGGCATTACATCGCGCCTTTATGCAACAGCTACCTATCTCTATGATGGTACATTATTGGGGGTAACGGCAGTGGAGGTCGATGATGACAATAGCACCCCAGAAATGGGCGGGTTTACACATATCCCTACAATAGAAATATCACCCACAGACCGATTTGCTGGCGGAATCCACTTTATATCAGAGCCTATATATTCATATATATTAGATGTTGCGTTAGTCGCCGGCATTAATACAAATATTGGATTTAGTGATGATAATACGGCATTGTTTACGATAACATTTGAGATGGATGGCGTATTTTATCTTCTTACACTAATTGATTATGATGTCCCAGATGGCGGATTGCAGACACTAACCGACATAGCCGCAAGGATAATCCAAGGCGGCCCGGCAGACCTGAGCGTACTGGCAGACCCAGAAATACCTGAGCTTAGACATGACACTTTCTTGACTTTGGAAGACGTCATGTCAGACCCGGACTTCGGCGCATTTTTACCAACTAATATCCCCAGTGGGTTGCAGTTTGGTGCAGGCACAAGGATTATCAGCCAGCATAGTAATATGTTAATAATAGACTGGCACCAGGCATGGCGCTCTACAGTCACTTGGAGTGTATCCGCAGCCACAGATTTCCATCACGAGCGTATCGTCTCTATATATGAACGGGAGAAATTTGACCTTTCTCTTTATCCTATCCCATGGTTTGAAACCGTACCAGATGCGCTAATACAATATGTATCTAATCCGGTATTCCTCCCCCATGAACTATCTCTAGAAATAATAGAGGCGCGTGTATTATTAAGTAGAAGTGAATATCGCATAAACTTCAGCGTGATACTAGATGATATAGTTATTGAAATCGGTAGCAGCGGCCTTACCCCAGAAGAAGTATTTTATATGATTGCTCCTTTCCTTATTGATGGTTATACTGAGTAAAATCGACAAGGAGCAAGATTTATGTCAATAGAAAAAATCCCTAAGAAACGAATAAGGAAGCGTACAAAGAGGCGTGCCAATTTATTAGCTATCCTATTTATACTAATCGGTATTAGTATACTAGGCCTAATAATCTGGGGCGCTTCTCGTCTTTTAAGGACAGCATGGTTTTGGATTCAAGAGTTGGTGTCCACAGTATCCACAATGGATACAGTTATAATAATCGCATTAATATCTGGTACAGTCACGGTGCTGGGCCTTATTATCAACTCAGTCATATCACTTAAAATAAAAAACTCGGACATACGATATAAGCGCAAAATAATGCAGCAAAAAAAGCTGGAAGCACCATATAGTCAGTTTGTGAACATGCTATTTGCAATGATACAAAAAAAGGAAGACGCTGAAAAGCTGGATGATGAAGTCCGCAACAAGCTAATCCGGGATATGTCCAGAGAGATATTGCTTTATGGCTCAGACAGGGTAGTACTAAAATGGGTATCCTATAGGAAAAAGGCCGATAAGTTTACGCTGCAAGAGCATCTGCTATATATCGAAAGCATACTTCATCTAATACGTGAAGATTTAGGTATAAAAAAAGGGAGCCTAAACGAAGGAGATTTGTTAGCCCTGTTTGTGGATGACTTCGAGCGTTTTGCCGACAATGATGTAGTAATCTCCCTGGGAGGATTGAAATTTAGTTACTCTGCCGATAAGGACGAGGACGTAGTAGGTTCCTCGGATGATATAAACTAAGGAGGTAACAAATGAGCTTTGATGTATTTTTAAACTTTGACGGTGACTGCCGCCAAGCAATGGAGTTTTACGCAGGAGTGTTCAAGCTTGAAATGCCGGGGCATATTATGACTTATGATGAAGCTCCAGGCTTCCAAGTACCAGATGAGGCCAAAAACAGGATTTTGTACTCTACTCTTCCCATTTTTGGCTGTAATGTTATGTTCTCCGATTGCCCTCCAGGGCAGCATTATGTAAAAGGAACCAACATAGCCCTAACCCTAGGCACCAACGATGCAACGGAAATCGAGCGGCTATACAACGCCCTAAAAGAAGGCGGAGTGGTAAACATGGAACTGGGTAAAACCTTCTTTAGTGAGCTGTATGCCATGGTGACAGATAAATTTGGTATAACCTGGCAGCTAAGTAAATCACCTATATAAAAGTGCTATAACGGGGCCAGCTTGGGACAGCGCTTTCTTCATACAAGGATTTGTGTCTAATGGCTTGATGTAGTTATATCTATATGTCCCGATGATTTGGAGGCCTCAAAGCGATTTCATATCAGTCTAATTTGATGCTGAATTTAAGCAAAGCCCCGCAAGAGAAGGAATGAGCGAATTTCGCCGCGTACTCCGGCTGATGCTGAACAGCCTCCGGCGGGGAAAAAGCCGTTTATCACGGATTATCATCCGCATAAAC
>Ga0131853_10000071_pt1 | contig 143737 bp, 128 predicted proteins | sample TergutLab28metaG_FD_92764 | JGI IMG/M metagenome (GOLD analysis project Ga0131853, IMG submission 92764) | Labiotermes labralis P1 segment gut microbial communities from Petit-Saut dam, French Guiana - Lab288 P1 (version 2) (version 2) | ecosystem: Host-associated > Arthropoda: Insects >...
GGGCAGCTACAAAGATGTTGTACACCCTGTTGATAAGGATTTTGGCGATAAACTCCGTGGCACGGTTTTGAAACAATACGGCAATCAGTTGGCATGGAAGGAAAACGCAGCAAAAAAGGAACAGGCTGAACAACAGCGTGAAAAGCCCGCAACAAACAAATCCGCACCTAACTTGGATTAGCAATTAACATATCCCCCATTCCGCATCTTCAGCCCAATATTCAGATTTATTATAGGCTCGTTTTTCGGCAGAGTAGAAGTAATAATTACTTTGCTCATCTTCGTCATGCTCAACCTCCGGCACTTCACGAACAGGGATTGAACCGACAATGTGTGCCATTGCTTCTTTTAATTGCTCCCCAAGCGGTCCCGTTCATGGGAAACCGACAAGCAAGCTGAAAAGGATAGAATCACAGTCCAATACTCAACCACCACCAACGAATGGCGTGTTACCAATAAAAATGCTATATCTGGCGAGAACATCAAAGCAAATATTGAATACGGAACAAGCCGCATTAACGCCTATCATATCTTGGAGCAGACCCTAAACCTTAAAGATGTTGTAATTAAGGACAAGGTGCTTGATGATGAAGGCAAAGAGCGTGAAGTAGTAAACGAAGAAGAAACCGTACAGCGTGTTATCAATCCAAACTTGCCTGATGACCCTAACTCTAAAATCAATGCAGCCACGCAAAATATTTTCGATATTTGGGATAAAACCAAGGAAGATAGATTAACCCAAGTGGTTTTTTGCGACCTTGCTACGCCTAAAAAGAGTATATGGGGACTCGACAAGGAGCAACAAAGCGAAGTCAAAAGTCTGCCCTTACTTGAAAAAGTAGCTTATATTGGCAAGCACGTTATAGACACAGCCAAAAACCTCTTGCAAGGTACACTCCCTCATAAATTTAATGTTTATGATGATGTGAAAGCCAAGCTAATCCTAAAAGGCGTACCCGAAGAAGAAATCGCCTTTGTACATGATTACAATTCCGACAAACAAAAGCAAAAGCTGTTTGCCAAAGTCCGTGCCGGAACTATACGAGTAGTAATCGGCTCAACTGAAAAAATGGGGGCAGGCACGAATATTCAAGACAAACTGGTTGCTTTACACCATTTAGACTGCCCTTGGCGGCCGTCAGAAAAGGAACAGTCTTAAAGAGGGAATTTCAAAAATAGGGCGCACGCAGACCGCTTATATTCACAGTTTCATGCACCTAAAATATGAACCTCGGAGGACTTAACCATGAGTCAAACAATAAAACCCTTACCATTTCCAAAAAGACCATCACACCTAGAACCCCTTACAAAATACGGCCACTTGCGCTTACAATATCTTGAAGAAAACTGCCCAGTCCTTTATATGGAGTATTATCAAGATGGTGATTTATACGAGCATTGCTTAGAAGTGCAGAATATAGCAGAAACAAGACTTAGAAGCATGATGAAGCAATTTGAAGCACACAATCCACCGCCCAACCGCAACACGGATGGGCTAAAATGGGCTGCCCATATGAATATGCTTAAACATTCTGTAGAAGAAATAATCTATAGCGAACTAATTTACGAATAAACCTTAATAAAAAAGATACCTAACCTACAAGGTATCTTTTTTATTAAGGTTTATTTTGTAAGAACGCTTATTCTGTTCTTAATGCTTCTACAGGGTCTTTCTTTGCGGCTTTTCTGGATGGGAAGAAGCCTGCCATTACAGTTAATGTTGCACTTCCAGCTATTAGCAGTGCGGCAAACATTGGGCTAAGTGCTGCCAAACCTTGTACTTCGGCCAAATTATAGAATACAGTGTTTACTGGAATAACCAAGATATAAGTCGCAATTACACCAAGAGTACCTGCAAGCAATCCAATTAGCAAAGTTTCTGCAATAAACACTCTTGTGATGTCTTTTTTTCTTGCACCCACGCTACGCAAAATACCGATTTCTTTTGTGCGCTCCATTACAGAAACATAGGTGATAAGCCCAATCATGATTGTAGAAACTACTAGAGAAATAGCTGCAAAACCGCCTAAAAGAACTGGTAATATCTCAAACATATCTCTAGGAGCCGTGGGGAAAAAGTCTGCAAGGTTAATGCTGATGATGTGTTGTTCAAGTGGAATACCTACATTAAACTGAGCTATAAATTCGGTAATCTCCGCTTTTTCTGCCAAGCCTGTAGCAAAAATAGTTATAAGGTTTGGACTATCATTTACACCCAGCGCTTGCAAAAATGACTGACGTTCTTCTTCTGATTCAAAAGGCTCGCCTGTAACAATGTTAAAATCACTTGCCATTTGTGCCTGAGCAATATTTGATGAAGACATTATTTCCAGTGCGTACTCTGTTAAAGCACGAGTGTGTAGTAGGCCTTCAGAAAACAACTGACCTGTAATGATAGGATTCTCTTGAACACGAAGAACACCTACAACCTCGAGTTCCAAGCCACCCTGGCTGTGGAAAATATACGACAAATTATCAATGTCATTGATAGGAACAAATACATCCCCTTCTTGAACAAGAAATTCGTCCAAGTTACCAAACCTAAATCTTACGTCTGCCATAAAATCATAAAAAGTAGGAGTGTGGTTTTCAAAAGATAGTCCAATATTTTCAAAAAACGATTCGTCAAGTCCGTTATATTCATTTACCACTAGCATTAGTTCGTGTTTCTCTACTGCCATGCGACCAGTTATTAGCTCATAGCCACCCAGTATAAAATCGTGGCTACTTGGCATTTCTGAAAATTGGGTATTGAAAAATCCTGTGTTGCCACCATCTAAACTACTAGATGGGCTAGCACCTGTGTCAAAACGCTCGTACCCATCTGCTGTTTGCACAATAATGGGCATAACTACAGGGAAGTTAAGAGAAACTTCTTGAATTGCATGAGGAATACTTAATTGCATCTGTTCTATATGGCTTAAAAACGCTGGTGTTAATGTTTGGTGGTGAAAATCTATCAAATCTACGTCTTCACGAGGTATGTAGAAGTGGTTTGGAAAATCTTCCATTTCTACAAAATCTGTTTGAACAGCCTGCGGAACAAGAATTGGGAAACTAGCACGCTGTTCTTCTTCCATTGATGACATCCAATCGCCCATTCCACCTACCAAAGCAAGTACCAACCCTAGACCTACAATGCCAATGCTACCAGCTATAGCTGTGGTTACGGTTCTGCCTTTTTTGGTTACAAGGTTTCTAAAAGATAGTGACATTGCGGCTAACATACTCATAGATGTTTTTGGAAACACACCGCTACTTTCTTGCTTTGACCCTTCATTTTGTTGGATTGGGTTGGTGTCCGATTGTAGTTCACCGTCTAGCAAATTTATGATACGTGTAGAATATTCTTCCGCTAAAGGTGGATTATGTGTCACCATAATAACAAGCCTTGTTTTCGCCACTTCTTTTAATAATTCCATGATTTGTACACTTGTCTTGCTGTCTAAAGCACCCGTTGGCTCATCTGCAAGGATTATTTTGGGATTATTTACTAACGCACGAGCAATAGCTACCCTTTGCATTTGTCCGCCTGAAAGTTGGTTAGGTTTTTTGTTTAGCTTGTCACCAAGCCCCACTTCTTGTAATGCTTTGGTTGCCCTTTCTTTTCTTTCGGCAGATGATACTCCAGATAAGGTCATGGCGATTTCAACATTTTGTAGCAGGGTTTGATGGCTGATGAGGTTGTAACCTTGGAAAACGAAACCAACAGCATTATTTCTGTAGGCATCCCAGTTCTCATCTTTGTAATTTTTTGTAGACGTGCCGTTAATAACTAAATCACCGCTTGAGTATTTATCTAAGCCACCAATGATGTTTAGCATAGTTGTTTTTCCGCAACCAGATGGCCCAAGAATTGATACAAATTCATTGGCTCTAAATTCAAGTGATACACCTCGCAAGGCAGTTACCGCTTCGCCACCTGAGTTGTAAGTCTTTTTTATGTTTTCAAGTTTTAACATTTTGATTCCTCCATTTTTAAGTTTATTTTTGATAGTCCGACTTGCTTTTCTGTTGCCTTTATCTCATGAATCTGTTTCTGCGCCTTCTTCTGCCAAACAGTTTCGTTATTAACCCTATAAGTAAAAGTCTACGTCCTCGCATTTTAATACCCTCTTTCCAAGTTGTTTTTTTCGTTGGTGCAATCTCTCCTGCACATTTATTATTATAAGACACGATGCTTAACTGCAAATAAACCCAACATAAACTGTAGATAAACTATTTAAGAGGAGGGGCAATAAAAAAACGAACACATTTCGTGTCCGATTTTTATAAAACAACTTTATTTTGTTGTCGCCTTAAAACGATACCCAGCGCCACGCACGGTCTGAATATATTTAGGTTGTGATGGTTCATCTTCAATTTTTTCACGAAGTCTGTTTATATGAACAGCAACCGTTGCATTATCGCCTAATGCTTCAAAGCCCCAAATTCGCTCATAAAGCTGCTCTCTGTTGAAAACTATGTCCGCATTTGTAACGAGGAATAGCAATAGCTCAAATTCCTTGTTCTTTATGTCAACTTCAATGTCACGGACATAAACTCGGTGCGAATTTGTCTGTATGCGAATATTATCAACAACTATTTCATCAGCCAGTTTTTCAGTTGATTGTTTTAATCGTTCATACCTTGCGATACTAGACTTTACACGAGCCACAAGGACACTGGGCGAGAAAGGTTTTGTTATATAATCATCTGCACCTAAGTTAAGCCCTTTTATAGTATCAATATCTTCCTGTTTAGCTGTCACCATTATAATGGGTATGTCTAGCGTTTCCCTTAACCTGCGACACACTTCATAGCCATCAATCCCCGGCAACATCAAATCGAGTAGTATTAAATCGTATTGCGTAGATTGTGCCATTCGTAAACCATCATCGCCTGTTGTGGCAATATCGGAATCAAAATCACTTACAGCAAGATAATCCTTTTCTATTTTTGCAATTTGTGGGTCATCTTCGATTATTAAAACTTTTTTCATGTGCTACATATCCCCCTTTATCTTTGGAATCCTCATTATTACACGTAAGCCACCTTTGCTCATATTTTCGGCGCGGATATTACCACTCATACGCTCTAAGGCTTTTAACGCAATAGCAAGCCCGAGACCGCTACCTTGATTTGGGTTTGTACGTGATGAATCGGCTCGGTAAAACGCTTCAAATAATCTCGGTATGGCTTCGTCAGGAACTCCAGTTCCATTATCTTCTATGATGATGTTAATTGCTTCATCTGCAACCATACAGTAAATGGTTGCATGGGCAGTTTCGTTTGGTTTGTACTTTGCACTGTTGTCTAATATGTTTGCAAATATGCTTCTTAGTTGTAGTGGGTCTGCGTATATTAAGGTTTTTTCTGGTAGGTTGCTAACTTTTATAAATAACCCTTTAATTTTGAACTCATCTTCTGATACAGATACAAAATCTCTAATTTCTTGTCCAATATCAATTTTTTCGGGATTGGTAGGGTAGCTTCCCATATCCATTTTAGAGTACAGAAATAGTTGGGAAACCATATTATTAACATCTTCTGCCTTTTGCTTGATAATTTGCAAATACTCTTGCTGTGCTTCTGGTGTATTTGCGACACCATCTATTAACCCTTCGGCAAATGCCTTAATTGAAGTAAGCGGAGAGCGTAAGTCGTGTGAAATACTTGCGAACAATTCTTTTCGGTTTTGCTCATTCTTTTTTATTTCTTCGGCAGAAGTCTTTAATTGCTCCCCCATATCATTAAATGCGTCGCATACAGGCTTAAACTCATCTTGTGTAGAGTATTCAATCCTGTAGTCCAAATCGCCCTTGCTAATATGCAAAACACTATCTGTTAGCAAATCCAATGGTTGAATTATTTTACTGAACACAAATTTTGTCAGTAGACGATTAGTAAAGAGCATTATTACGCCCAAAAATACAACTACAAGTATTAAAATCAAAATTGCCTGTACAATATCATCTGTACGTGCATATAAGCCGCCACTTCGTCTGCCTAATATATCCAACTCACCGTCTGATAGTAGGTCTATGGTAAAAGCGCTTATCCATACTGTAGCGAACGAAATTATCGCAGGAATTGCAATCATCAAAATATTTGAAATTAAAAGCCGTTTTTTTATCGTCATTGGGTACACCTTCCCTATAAAATAATTCCACCTATCAGTATCTTATCAAATGACCATGAACTGATTATAAGCAGAAGTTAAACAGGAGATAAACTTTAAGATTTTTTCTGTTCCCTAGCCACCCAAGCGGGTATCTCTATCCCTTCAACAAACTCCAAAAATTCCTTCTGTATCATATACGACAAATAATCCGCAGTTTCCTTTCCGTAGGTGAAATTAAACGTCATGCCAAATGTTTCAGCCCCTAGTTTCATAAGAGCGGGTAGCTTTGTTTCGTCATACTCTGCAATCTCAAAATCTTCTACAGCATTGCGGATATTTACATAGGCGTTGGCTTTGTCTGCAATAGCATAAACCGTGTCTATTTCCTCAATAAATCGGTTTATCAGCCATAGCATTTCTTTTGCTGACAAATGTGAGTAAATGCCATCGCCAGCTTGTGGGCGTTCAGGGACATTATTCAGCTTTGTTAGGTTTATCAACGCATAGTCAGACAACCCTGTCCTCTCACTCATCTCCCTAGACCCCATATCCATAGACTGTGCATCACTCAACCCCAACAACCAATCCGCACTAACTTCATAAAACTTACAAATAATAGCTATTTTATCTAAATCAGGCCTTGCATAGCCTGTATACCACATACGCACACCTGTAGAGCCTATGCCTACGGCATTAGCTAGTTCTTCTGTCTTAGCTTCTCTGCCGTCCATGAGTTCACGCAAACGGCAGTTAAGAATATCGTCATAAAATTTTGCTTTGCGGTTTGTTTTGCCTGTGTTGGCGATGCTTTTTTCTGTTGTACTTATGCTGTTTTCTTGCGTTTCAGCACCTCTCGTTTGCTTTGCTGGTTTTCTAGCCATTATATACACTCCTTCATTAGCAATGCTAAAGATTATGTTTTACACGACAATATCGTTTGACATTGGTAGTTGCATGCAGTAAAATAATATTATTAGTGATTACTTAATCATATCAAACAACGCTAACAAAAGCAAGGCAAAGCTAAAACTTAATACCAGCGTAACAAATCGCTCGGGCAAATCGTGAGGCGAAAAGGAAGTATCACGACACTAAAGAAGATAGCTGCGTAGAAATGCAAGAAAAACAAACCAAAAACCCAGTATCACAGTAAAAATCAGAAGGAGATGGTTTATGCAAACACCAAAAATGCTAACGATTGAACAGACCGCAAAGGCATTCAATCTGCCAAAGAATTTTATCCGTCAAGCAGTTTTAGATGGGCGTATCGTCCATGTTAAGGCTGGCAAGAAACATCTTATCAATGCACAAAAAGTTGAAGAGTGGTTAAATGCAGGTGATAGCCCTACAACGGTACCGCTCACAACGCAACCCCAACAAGTGCCGCCACAAGCGCAATCATCTGATAGGGAGGTTATATAAAATGCAGTCCACTACTTGCAACACCAACGACAGCAGAAGCATATGCAATCCTTAAAAATGCAATCACTTCAACTATATACAGGACTATGCTACGCCCACGAGAAAGAGATTGCATAATCTGCCACACCCACCCCAAATGCAATCATACACTTGCATTTTCCATGACTGCAAGACCGTATGCCGTCAACCGATATGCAATCACCCTGCCTACGGCAGTCTGCTTGCATATCTCCACATACTCGCCCGCTTCGCAATCACTCGTATGTGTCGGCATACCATAGCGAGGAACGCATGATGCAAGCATCATACTTGGCAATCGCTACGCTTTTGCCCCCTCGTTGGTGGGATAAATCCCCCCAATCCCCCCTGAAACTTATCGCCAATGCTAACGCATAGGCAATAAGTTACTGAAAAACAAATACAAAATCGTGTAGAGATTTTTTCTCTAAAAGCGTACTGGCTGAGGTGAAAAATTTGCACGGTACCATCTACAAACTACAAATTTTATAGCCAGCCAGTCAAACCAAAATTCAAAATCCAAAGGAGGACACCACTTGTCAAATCAAACTTACACTCAGAATCAAATTCAAACCGAAAGCAAGCCACGCAACCTAACACGCAACAAAGCCATCACCTTACGCATGACACCAGAAGAATTAGACAACTTCAAAAAGAAGATGGATAAAGCCAAACCTAAAAACCAAACCGATTTTGTTTTATCTCTGCTTAACAAAAAACCCATCATCGTAATAGAAGAGTTACGCCCTCTACAGCAAGAGGTGAAACGCCACGGCAACAACTTAAACCAAGTAGCACGTAGGCTAAACGAAACAAATCACTTTGGCGAGAATGCCACCAAAGTTATGAATGAGTGCTGGAAAGCGTATCGCACTCTTGTGGCATTGCCAGAAAACATTGAAAGCGTGGTGATTGATGCCCTTATTCAAAGGAAAATCGAGCAAAGCGAAGCCGCAGAAAGCGATTGATTATGTTACTAATCCGCAGAAGGCAGTTGTTGTTACAAGCCAAGCATTGGACGATAACCGCAGTTACGCCAAGCAATTTAAGGAAACTTGCGATATGTATGGTAAAGGGAGCAAATTAGATGAGCGGAAATATTATCATTTCAAGCTATCCTGCAACCCTGCCGACAACCCCACACCACAGCAATCCCATGAATTAGCACAAATGTTAGCACAACAGCTATTCCCAGACCATGAGTGCGTTATAGCCACCCATGACGATACCGAAACCTTGCACAGCCATATCATCGTTAATGCAGTTAGTTTTGAAACAGGCAAAAAGCTACACCTAAATGATAAGGCATACAGGGATTGTAAAGACCTAGCCAATACGCTAGGAGCAGAAATGGGCTTGTCTACATTAGACTGGCGTACCAAAACCAAAGAAAAACGAGAACGGAGCAAATCGGGTGAAGCCATTACTAGCGAGGGCAAATATCTATCTTCAGCAGAGCGTAACATGGCTAAAAACAAGGAGCTAGGCACAGCCAGTTGGAAAGAAGCCTTACGACACGCCATTGATGAAGCCAAAGCCCACACAACAAGCCGTGTAGAGTTCCAACGATATTTACAGGAGCATTTGGGTGTAACTATGCCACGTAACACAGCCAAAACGGTAACATTTATACACCCAGGCGTAGGTGAAACATACGCAATACGAGGCAACAAGCTAGGGGCAGACTATACCGCCACCGCAATAGATGAAACTTTGCTACAAAATAAAAATTATAATGACAGGAGAGTGTTAGATGAAGGATTATTCACTACAACGCAACACTACGGTACCGAGTACCACGCCACAGGGGCAAGCTATACAGAACCGCCCACAGGCTCATATCCAATCGCCACCACAGCAACAGCACCAACATCAAATTTTACACCAAGCCCAACACCACAACCCCATGACTGGACTATCCCAAGCGAGCGAAATGTCCAAGAAGGAAGCAGAAAACGCACTTCTCCGAGAAGCATTAGCGACATCAGCGCAGAACTCGGAAGCATTGATGATGAAGTTGGTAGAATCGCAGGACGAGTTCAACCGCAAATCTTGGAGCCACATATTGGAGATGATGAAGCAATTTGTGATGTTAGAGCAGAGCATGAGGGAGTTCATGGAGCAAATAACATTGCAATATCAGAACCACAACCAGAGCAACCAAAAACAGTTGCAAGGCCTACAGAACATGAACCAAGTGTTCAGCCAAAGCCTAGACAGCGCAGTACAGGCCGCAGTAGATAAAATTACTGATTCTATAGCCGTTTATGCAGATAAACAGCTAACAGGACACCAAAGTGTAATTGAGGGCATTATCGAAAAATATGATGAAGCAACTAACAATTTGATAGACAGTACAAATGGCAACATTACAGGATTGAATAAATTTTCTCAAAATCTGCAAACGCAGATTGATAAAAGTCTGAAAAAATATAACTCCTCTGTAAAAGACTTGTTTTGGCTAGATGATAAACGCAAAAAATTCTTTTACGCAGGTATTTTCGGTGGGATTGCCACACCCGCTATATTCGTCATATATGCGATTGCACAAGGCATAGAGTGGCTTTGGCTATTCATACGAGGACTTTTTTAGAAGTGGCTTGCTACACAGCAAACCAAAATCACACAAGCCACCACACCACCAAAAAACGCAAAATGTAAGTCCGTAAAAAATCAAACTAAGCGAGAGAGGAAGTGATGAATGACCAAAACCACAACGACTAAAATCCAAACAAAGCCCAGAAAAAGGGCAATCGTAATTGTGAAAAGACAATACGCTGGTAATCTTGATATGGAAAAGGCTTTTACAGAAGTCTTAACCAGAGCATTGTATAAAATCCCCATGCAACAGCCACAGCACAAAGAGCCTTGTCTATCGCAAACCCTTAAATAATATTCAGCTTCGAGTGGTAACGAAAAATTTAGTTACAAGAATAACCGCTCGAATAAAACGAACAAAAATCGAACATTTTTCAAAAAAAGCTGGTATTCACAGGGGTGGTATGATACAATTAAGAGGAATATAAGAGTGTCTGCGACCCCTGTAATCTTTAAGGAGGTTGCGACATGACAAGGCAACGAAATACAGAAATACCGTCCGTGGCAGTCTATTGTAGATTTTCCAAGGACGAGGGCAAAGCTGGGGATTCTTCGAGCATTGAAACCCAAAAAGAAATGCTCACGCAGTATGTGCGTAATCAAGGTTGGCGGCTTTATGATATATATGTTGATGACGGCTACTCAGGCCTAAATATGAACCGCCCAGACTTCAAGCGTATGATATTTGATGTGGACGAGGGAAAGGTTAATATCATCATCACAAAAGATATGAGCCGACTATCACGCAATTATTTAGAGTGTGGTATGTATATGGAGGTTGTGTTTCCGCAAAAAGGCGTTAGGTATCTAGCCTTAAACGATAATGTGGACACGGACACACAACAGGGTATGGATATAGCCCCTTTTAAGGCTATTCTAAACGAAATGTACTCAAAAGACCTATCACGCAAAATATCGTCTGCAAGGCGAACACGCTTTAATCAAGGTAAGTGGATGGGAGCAACACCGCCTTATGGCTATAAAAAATCGCCCGAGGACAAAAATCTGCTTATCATTAATGAAGAACACGCACCAACAATACGCATGATGTATGAGTATGCGAAAGAGGGCAAAGGCATTTCAAAAATCCGTCAGATTATGACGGAGAAGAAAATCCCACGCCCTGGTGTTATCACATTCGCAAACATGGCAACATTTCATCTGCATTTTGAAGATGAAAACGACCCCAACTGTTTTACATGGAGCAATAATAGCGTTAGGGGTATCTTGCGAAATCCAGTATATGCAGGGCATTTGGCGGGGTATAAGCGCATAGCACCGTCCATGAAAAGCAAGAAACGCCTATCAGCACTACCAGAAGATTGGCTAATCGTTCCCAACACTCATGAAGCGATAATACCACCCGACGAATGGGAACTGGTGCAAAAACTCATAACAAGCCGTAGGCGAACAGGCAAAAGCGGTTATGATAATATCTTTGCTGGACTAATCAAATGCGGAACTTGTGGTTATGCCATGCGAAGCAGCAAAGCCAACCGCAAAGAACAATCTAGGGCTATGGATAATATCCAGTACACTTGCAATAACTACTGCACCTACGGCAAAAAGGCTTGCACAAGCCACGCCATAGAAGCGACAGACGTGTACAATGCTGTACTTGGTGATATTCGCTACCATGCAGGGCTTGCAGTAAAACAGAGTGATAAAATGCTTGATAAAATCATCAGCCAAGTAACCAGTAACACAAAGTCAGAAAAAAAGGCACTTACAAAGGAACTAAATCAATCAAAATCCCGCTTGTCTGAAATTGATTCGCTTTTTCTAAAACTCTACGAGGATAGAAACAACGAAAAAATAACAGAGCGGAATTACACCCTTGTAAGTGGCAAATATGAGGACGAACAATGGAAGTTAGGACGGCGCATAGAAGAAATCGAAAAGAAACTGGCAGTTGATGATGATGCAAAATACAACGCCCAGCGATTTGTAAACGCCATTCAAAACTACAAAGACCTCATAGAGCTAGATGCAGAGTTGCTAAACAGGCTGATTGAGAAAGTAACCGTTAGCGAAGCAAGACTTGACGAGAACGGAGAACTACAGCAAGAGATTACGATTTATTACAAATTTATAGGAAAGTTTGATGTGTAGCTGAAAATGCAACGGCTAACACAGCAAACAAAACCCTCTAACATAGACTATAACTGCAATAGGACAGACTGAATGGGATTCCCCCTTTAAGTCTGTCCTATTGATTTGGCGCAACGTGAGGGGCGTATACTGCGGAGGCTCTGCAAAACACAACACCAAAACAACATTACCGAAATCCAAACATCAGAAAACATTGAAAACATCGAAAACATTGATAATGTCGAAAACACCGAAAACACAATGCCCTACTTTGCACTTGATGAATTTGTCAACGCAAAATCCGAAACAAAATCCAAAACACCATTTGCTCCATTCGACTCAACAAACCCCAAAGAATTGAAATTGATTATTGATATTCGTAATTCATTAAAGGCCACCGAAAACATTGGCTACCGCAAATGGGCAGAGAAATTCAACCTTGAACAAATGTCACGAACGCTTATCTTTATCGAAAAGCATCAGCTTACTTTGGGCGATTTAGAAAACATGGCAACACAAAAACCAAAAACATTGGCAAACATCAAAGATGAAATTGCCAGCCATGATGCACAGCTAAAACACATTTCATTGCTCCAAAGGCATATTGGCACATACGGCAAAACAAAGGAAATCTACAAACAATATAAACAATCTAAAACACCCGAACAATTCCGTTTGGAAAATGAAAAGGTCATCACCGACCATGAAATGGCACGAGCCTATTTTGATGAGTGCGGTTATGGGTTTGGAACTGGCAACACGCTACCCCGAATTGCCGAATTACGAGAGCAATACGCAAAACACGATGCCACCAAAAAATCACTTTGGTCGCAATATCACGAACTCCGAAACTCGGATAAAGAAATTGACAACGCATGGGCGAATGTTAAAGCCATCTTGAATTTAGAAGATGAACTTAAAATTGAAGCCCCCGAAATCAATTTGCCCCAAATTGAAAAACCTGAACTGATTATCCCCGAAAATAAAAAAGAGCCACAAATCCCCGAAGCACCCAAACGAAATCGGAAACGAAATGACCCCAGTTTGTAAAATTGAATTACGATTTAACTCTTTTAGCAGCGGAACGCTTAGAAAAAAAGCGGCTCCGCTGCTTTTTTTGTTGGGCAAAAAAATGGAGCGGAGCGGAAAGTTTTTGCCCAAGGGGTCAAGGGGATACCCCTTGCAAGCGGTCTGTGCGGAAGCACAGACATTGCTTGCGGATTTAGTGCTGTTCCCTTGGGAACGGCGTTAAATCCGGGGTTTATCACATAAAGGTAAGATTGAGTTTGCTTTTGTATTGTAACCCCATGCCCCATTTGCAATACTACTTAAATTGAAAATACAATACACAACCATCAGCGAGAATGAAATCCAAGTCGAAATTTTGGTCTTGATTTTCTGCGAATAAACGCATATAATAATATAAAGGTATTTTCACAGAACCATTTTGTCGGTGCAAATATAGAGTTAGGGGCGCATGGATTATGAACGGTTTTATTAGTGCAGACGAAATTGCCGAGCGATGGAATGTTTCGGCAAGGCAGGTACAGGCATTGTGCAAAGAGGGTTTGGTAGAAGGCGCAGTCAAATTTGGCAACTCATGGGCAATTCCCGAAAATGCAGAGAAGCCAACACGCACAGGGAAATTAAAACCGGGGCGTGTTCCAAAAACAAAAATTTCTAACGGAGAGGGTGTGACGGAGCAATGATTTTATCTTTAATAGCCGAAGCGACCGAATGTGATTTCAAAAGCGAAGTAGAAAAAGATAAGCCATTAAGTTGGCTTAAAAGTGTAAGTGCTTTTGCGAACGGTATAGGTGGTACACTCTTTTTTGGCGTAGCAGATGATGGGAAAATTATTGGGTTAGCAAATGCACAAAGAGATGGCGAAATTATCAGCCAAAGAATTAAAGACCGCATGACCCCGATGCCGGACTTTATTCTCACTCCATATTCGGAAAACGGTAAAAATATTCTTGCTCTTGTAATAAAAGCAGGACGTGATGCACCCTATTATTATTCAATGGACGGAAACAAAAGGGCTTTCGTTCGTATCGGAAGCGAAAGTGTGCCTGCTCCCGATTATGTTCTTAATGAATTGATATTAAAAGGGAGCAATCGCACATTTGACACCACGACCACCGAATACAAGAAAAGCGATTACAGTTTTACATTGCTCGAAGCAACCTACCGCCAACGGACAAAGTTGCGTTTTGAATCAACGGATTATATTTCATTTGGACTTGCTACCGAAGATGGATTTTTAACTCGTGCTGACTCTTTGTTGACCGACCAGCATATTGTTTATAACTCCCGCCTATTTTGCACAAGATGGAATGGTCTTGAAATGGGTTCAATTTTTGATGATGCCATTGACGATAAAGAGTATGAAGGTAATTTGATTTTCCTTTTCCAAAGCGGTTGCGAATTTATCAAAAACAACACCAAGGTTAGATTTGCAAAAGAAGCATTAGAGCGTGTTGATAAACCAGACTATGCAGAACGTGCTGTGATGGAAGCAATCGTCAATGCTTTAATTCATCGTGACTGGATTATGCAAGGCAGCGAGGTTCACATAAATATTTATGATGACCGTTTGGAAATTTCATCACCGGGCGGAATGTATAGCGGCAAAACAGTTCAAGAGCAAGATATATACGAATTAAAGTCTGAACGGCGTAATCCTGTAATTGCGGATTTGTTCCACCGAATGAAATACATGGAGCGGCGTGGAAGTGGTTTGCGGAAGATTGTAAGCGAAACAAAAAAGCTACATGGATATTCCAATGAATTTATGCCGGAGTTTCACTCTACCCATTCGAGCTTCAAAGTGGTTTTGAAAAATGTTAATTATACAGCCGATAAGACAACCCAAGAAAATGACGGCATTGAGTTCGGTGTAAAGTTCGGTGATGGGTTCGGTGTAAAGTTCGGTGAAAAACTAAATGCGACCCAAGAAAAAATCCTTGCCCTGATGTCAAATGATGCGTCCATCAACGCACAGCAAATTTCTGAAAATATCGGAATTACAAAACGAGCCGTTGAAAAAAATATCAGCACCCTCAAAAAGATGGGCGTTGTTGAGCGGGAAGGTTCTGCCAAAGGCGGCCGCTGGATAGTCAATTTGAAATGAAGTATGAAGCAGTAAAACGAACAGTCTTAAAACAACATTCTATTTCTATCGCCTGCGAATACGCGGGCGATTTTTGTTTTGTGCGAAAAGCAAAATGGCGTAACCTTTATAATTTAGCCATAGCTGCCAAGCCTTTTTCACTCACGCAGAAGATTATGACAACCCATTTGTATTGAACGGAAACATGAAACAGCTAATATATAATAAAATTTCTGAATATACGCAACAACATTCTTGAATTTAATATTTTATATTGCAATATCAAGAGAGCCGTGGTATTATTAAGGGTGTGGAGAATTTTGTTGAACGCAGGTTAATCGACCAATCTAAATGTCAAATTATGGCTTTGACTTAATCAGTTAAGTCAAATGAATTAAGAAGGAGCGTATCCATTGAAAATCAGTTATTTGAAGTTATGGAAGTTGTTGCTTGACAAAAAACTTATTAAGACCGACCTACTGAAAATGGCCGATATAAGTACCACCACGCTGGCGAAACTTTCCAAAGACCAATCCGTGGGTATGGATATTATGGCTCGGATTTGTACTGCCCTGAATTGTGATATAGCCGATATAGTAGAAATGGTGCCAGATGAAGATACCACAAAAGAAAACGGTGAGAATGGAGGTTAGAGAGTGAAGCAAAAATACACTTCCAACATTAAGAATATGCCGTTTCTGTTTTTGGAAATGAAGCGTACAGCTATACTGCTATGTGAAGGTAAAACCCATGATGAAATTCGCACCCTTTCGGTCGAGCAGAATGTTTATCAACTTGACAAAGAACAGCGCAGGCGTGAATTGCCCGCAAAAATGTTGGCTCGGCTATCTACGATAAATGAAGCATTGGTTAAAGTTATAGCAACGGGTTTTGACGATGAAGCAAAGTTAGTGGCGTTCTTCGCAATGATGAAAGCCGATAGATTATTATTTGAATATATGTATGAAGTAGTAGCTGATAAGTACAGTATGGGGCATAGAGAAGTTACAGACAGAGATTTTGAAGATTTCATTGACCGCAAAATCCAAAATTGCGAAACCGTGGCTGGTTGGAAAACTGACAACCTTGTAAGGGTACGCAATGCTATCAAAAGCACTTTGGTAAGCGCAGGCTTGGCGAAAAAAAACGGCAACACTTTAGAACTACTGCCGCCGATTGTCGATAAGAATTTTTGCCGTATGTTTGACGATGAAGATAAACCATACATGAAAGCCATTATGTTGGAGGTTTGAAATGCTCAATTTTGAAAAATTTGATAAAGAAATACAACCGACCGATGCCGAACTAAAGGAATTTGCAAACACGACTTTGTTTGACGATATAGACAGCCATTTGCGTGAAGTGTACAAAATTAAGCCAAAAATCGCTTATTCGTCTTGTGCGATGGATAAGAACATTTGGCGTGGTTGGAACATCAAATATCAAAAGAGCGGCAAGTCAGTATGTACGCTTTATCCGCAAGACGGCTACTTCTTGGCGTTAGTACCGGGCAATGGATTTGAAGTAAGAACCGAAGAAAAATTGGGCGAAGTTAAAGATGCCGTTCAATGTAGAATGGATATGATTAGTACAAAGAAAACAAAAGCGTAAATATAGAATTGCCGGAGGTGCAGCGTGAAAAGTTTGAATGATAGGCTGAAAGAGCTTGAACCAAAAATATTAGACCCAAATTTTCGGACAAACCGCGGCACAGCCAATGAGGTCAATTTTTGGATTGTGGATTACGAAGCCGAGGACGAAATGCAAGTTCGGGACCATGTTGACACCTTGGCAAAACATATTAACAACAATTATGAGGACATAAACATTAAAATTATTGACCTCTACGACATTATGATTGATGTGTTAGAGGAAAAGGGTTATTTGGATAAAGTGTTGCAAATGGAGAAGGCAAAGGGCAGCCATGAAGTAATAGAGCCGATAAAGCGTACCCTTCGCTTGACCCTTGATAACGATATGGTAGTTGCCAAGATTTCAGAAGGGCTAACCCCTGAAAAAGATGTAGTGTTCTTGGTTGGTGTAGGTAAGGCGTGGCCTGTTATTCGTTCCCATACTGTGCTTAACAATCTACACAGCAAGGTGGATAGTAACGCCTTGGTGATGTTCTTTCCGGGGTCGTATACAAGCAAGCTGAGTTTGTTTGATGAAATAACTGATGATAACTATTACAGAGCGTTCAAGCTCGTATAAATGGAGGATAAAATGCCAAACCGTAAGATACTGATTGCATTGACTATTTTCCATGCAACGGCAAACACATTGTACTTGGTTAGATTTTTTGGCGTACTTCCTCCTGAGGATGTGGTTTATGGATATGTGCCGTGGTTCATGTCATTTGCATTGCCCAATGCAGTTTTTTCTTTACTGGCGTGGCTTTTGGTTTTTACATTGATTAAGAAACTTGACTTAGTAGCGGCATTGGCAGGATTGGTGATTGTTGGGGGTTTGATTTTCCATGCCTTGAATGGATTTATGTTTGTTTTTTATACAGGCTCGTTAGGCGGATTAACGATATTAAACGCAGTATATGAAATAGTGGTTTATGTGTACGGTTTGGCTCTTGCCACATTCTACATCACACAATTTTGGAAGTTTATCGCAGGAAATATCAAATCGAGCGGATTACAGGGAGGAAAGCAGCAATGAAAATCAACGATATGTTCCAAAAGGAAATAGGTAGACCCATACAAGGCGTGGTTAAGGTCGGACAGGACGGTAACGAAATAATCACGACCGAACTATCTGAGTATGTAGTCACTAAAGAACTGCAAGACCACTTTAAGACATTTTTTAATGCCTACCAAAAAGGCACGAAGCAAAACACGGACAAAATGGGCGTGTGGATTTCAGGCTTCTTTGGAAGCGGTAAATCCCACTTCTTGAAAATCCTCTCTTATCTTTTGGGTGAAAAAGATTACAACGGCGATAAGGCGATTAGCTTCTTTGAAGGGAAGATAGCTGATGGCTTTTTAATGGCTGATATGCAGGTGGCCGCCGACACAAACGCCGATATAATCCTTTTTAATATAGATGCGGAAGCTGATGCTAACTCAAAGGCAGGCAAAGACCCCATCGTTAAAGTTTTTATGAAGATGTTTAACAAAATGCAGGGCTTTTGTGCCAGTATGCCGTGGATGGCAGACTTGGAACGTCAAATGGTAGAGCGTGGCGTTTATGATGATTTTAAGCGGTGTTTTAATGAAATAGCCAACGCCGAATGGGAAGATGCTCGTGAGGATTTTTATTTTGAACAGGACAATATCATTTCAGCCTTGGAGCAATCCGGGGCTATGAGTCGTGAAGCGGCTATAGCTTGGTGCGGTCGTTCTGAGGGTGAATACTCCCTCGACATAAGCACCTTCGCCCGCCGAGTGCGTGAATATATTGAAGCGAAAGAAAAACAAAATAACGGCAAAAAGCAATTCGTGGTTTTCCTATGTGATGAAGTTGGACAGTACATAGGAAGTTCTGGACCCCTTATGCTCAACTTGCAAAATATCGTTGAGGGTTTGGGTACAGAGTGCGGCGGTCGTGCTTGGGTTATCTGCACAGGCCAAGAGGATATTGACCTTATTTCCAAAAACCTTGACCGTGATGCCTTTTCAAAAATCATAGGTCGTTTTGATACTCGCCTTAAACTCTCGTCTGCTAATGTGGACGAGGTTATCAAGAAAAGGTTGCTTGACAAGAAAGAAAGTGCGAAGGACAGGCTTCGCTTGCTATACGAAGAAAAACACTCCGTTTTGAAAAACCTGATAACCTTTGCCCAAGGCAAGCAGGAAATGAAAATTTATGAATCAGTTGACGATTTCATAGATGTGTACCCTTTTATTCCTTACCAGTTCAAGCTGTTACAAGAAGTTTTCAATGGCATACGGACACATGGAGTATCGGGTAAACACTTGTCCGAGGGCGAACGCTCTTTATTGAGTGCTTTTCAAGAAGCTGCCATCCAAAACCCTGATGCTGTTGCCGGAGCGTTAGTTCCTTTTAATGCCTTTTTTGCGACAGTAAAAACATTCCTCGACCATAACATCACAAGGGTAATACGAAACGCAGAGGACACCACAGCACTTAACGAGTATGACATTGAAGTGCTTAAAACGCTGTTTATGATTAAGTACATTGCCGATAAGTTTGCTCCGAACCTTGAAAACATCACAACCATCATGCTCGACAACATAGACCAAGACAAGATTGAAGCGAAGCGGAAAAACACCGACTCTCTAAGGCGATTGGAGGAACAACGCTTTATTATCCGTCATGGCGATATTTTCTTATTCCTCACGAATGAAGAACAGGACATCAACCGTGAGATTATGGATATTCGCATTGACCCAAGCACTTTGGTTGATGAAGCAGGCAAGCTGATATTTTCGACCGTGTTTGGACTTGATAGGAAGTTCAGTTACAGCGCAAGCCATAACTTTGCACTTAACGCCTATATTGACGATAAGGCACTCGGCAATCAAAAAGAAGAAATCGGCATACGAGTGATTACGCCGTACTATGCGGGTAATGCAGACGAAACTGCAATCAGCTTACGCTCTGGCCGTGAAAGCAATGTTTTTGTGATACTTCCGTCCAATACTGATTTTATTGAAGAATTGAAACAGTCCATGCAGATAGATGAGTTTGTTCGCCGTGGCAAGGACAGGACTTTCACCGACACGGCAGAAACAATCGTTGCCACCAAACGCAAGGAAGGCACACAGCGGCTTGAGCGATGCAAAGACATGGTAATAGAAGCGTTGAAAAAGGCTGACATTTTTGTGAACGGAAATAAGTTAAACATCAAAGAAAAAGCACCGAAAGAACGGATTAACGAAGCATTGAGCGACTTGGTAGAAATTATTTACAGCAAGTTAAACTACATCAAAGAGCCGTTTTTGACTGTAAAGGCTTTGGAGGACATATTCAAACCAAAGACCATACAGGCAACCATTGACGGTTCAGACAGCAAAGACCCCAATCATCTTGCGTTAGAAGATTTGTTTGATGTGATAGCAAAAAGTTCGGGATTGAACCTCACCCATACCGTGAGGAGCATCAAGGAGCGCTTTGAAAAAGCCCCTTATGCGTGGAAGGAATATGACATAGCGGGTATCTTGCTCACGCTTTTCAAAGAGCAGCGAATCCGTTTTGAGTTGAGCGGCGAAAACATATCTACCCACGACATGGGCGTTATCAACTATACGACCAAGCGTGAGTTTACCGACAGGCTTGTGGTGAAAATCCGTGATAATGTAAGTCAACATCTATTAGCAACCGCCAAGGATATTGCTCGTGATGTGTTTGGTAGAAGCGGATTACCCAATGATGAGGACGGCATCAAGAAAGATATTGAATCCTTCATCACAGCCGAACTGACAGGCAAAGACGGCGATAGTATCAAGGATTTATTATCCGAATACACAAAGGGCATACCATATCCGGGTAAGACCGTACTGGACGATGGCAAAAAGGTTCTTGAGCGTGTCATGCAAGTCCGTGATACCAAGGGCTTCTTTGAAACACTCCAAACCGCCAAAGATGATTTGCTTGACTACGCACAAGACGTAAGTGATGTTAAGAAATTCTTTGCCGGAGGGCAAAAAGGCATTTTCGATAAAGCCGTTGAACTACTGGCGATATATGAAGGCAGCCGAACCTATGTAATTGATGAAGATACTATTGCATTGGTTGCCGACATTGAAAAGATAGTCAAGAAGTTTTCGCCATACTCTGAAATCCATTTGCTGACCGAGCTTCGTGATAAGTTTATGACGAGCTACTTGGCAACCTTGGAAAAAGAATGTGAGCCAATCCGTGCCATTATCCAAAATGACATGAATTACACCCTTGCTGATTTGGAAAAGCGGTCATTCAAAGACAAGTATGAGCATGAAGTACGAAACGCATTTGAAGCCTTGATAAAACGGCTTGATGCCACAAACAAAATCCTCAATGCCTTAGTGCTAAAAGAGGACAGCGACCGCATACGAATCCGCTTTATTCAGATGTTCATTGATGAAGCAGCAAGGATAGCAAGGGAGCAGAATCCCACAGGCGATATTCCCGCCGAAAAACAAAGGGTTGTTAAAACTGTAAGCATCAAAGCCTTAATTAGCGGTACGAGCCAAGTTGAGAACAAGGCAGACATTGACCGCTTACTTAACGAGTTGCGTATCAAATTAGAAAAGGAACTAAGCGAAGATACAACGCTTCGCATAGTGTAGGTGGTTTAATTGACGGCAAAGGATAACTTGGCATTGGTGGTGCTATGCTCCACTCTCGGCTACGACATGAAAAATAGCAAAAATACGGTAAAGCCTTTAACTACAGCCGCTTACAATAAGCTGGAAGCTCGGTTAGATAGTTTAGGTTTTATGCCCTCAATATTTTTGGAAGAAAAGTTTTCTGATATAGCAGGTCTTTTTGCCTTTACCGAAAAAGAAGTGGAGCAAATCTCGCAGTTACTCGGTCGTACCGACAAACTGGGTGAAGAACTTGACCGCCTTGCCGAACAGAAAATTTATGTAACAAGCCGCATACAGGCCAACTACCCCGCCAAGCTGAAAAAAGCTATGGACAAGCAAGCCCCTGTTATCTTCTTTTACTGTGGCGATACTCGCCTTTTGGATGGCGAAACCGTTGCCATTATTGGCTCACGAGAAGTTACAGACAACGAACACGATTATACCGCCAAACACGCCAGAATATCCGCACAAAACAACCGAGTTATAGTGTCGGGCGGTGCGAGGGGCGTAGATACCATAGCCAAAGAATCTGCCCTCCATGCAGGGGGTAAGGTTGTAACCTTCGTATCGGACGATATGACAGGCTACATTGCAAAGAACGCCGACCATATCTTATGGGGCAATATGCTGACCTTATCCGCATTTCACCCTGATGCCGCCTTTCAAGGCTACAACGCTTTGGAACGCAACAAGTACATCTACGCCAGTAGTGATTATGCCGTTGTCGTTTCAAGTGGTGATGGCACAGGCGGCAGTTATAAAGGTGCGGTTGACTGTTTGAAAAAGAAATACTGCCCCCTCTACGTGAAAGACGATACTTTTACCCCACCGGGGAACAAGAAGCTGATAGAGTTAGGTGGTATACCCTTGAATGAGGAACACGAAAGGTTGGGGAGATAATGGGCAAAACGATAGATATGAAAGCGGCTCAAAAATGGAGCAAGATACCAAAGGAAATACAACAAAAATTACTCGACAATGTGTGGTGCGGCGGCTGTAAAGGAAGCTGCACAATCGTTGATTACACCATGACAAACGATAAGGTTGGCATTGTTCTGCGAGGTCAATGTAAAAAATGCGGCGGCGGTGTCGCTCGTGTGATTGAAGATGAATAAGCAGTTGAATAAGAAGATGAGGAGTTGAAGATGTGCCGAAATACGAAAAATGTGTAATTGTTATTGAAGACTGGCAAATGCAATGTTGCGGCACATCATTCAAACTCGGTGATAGAGTTGATTGGCTTGTTGCCAAGTATGGGAAACGCTCCGAAGTAACGGAAAGTGATATTGACTATTACTACGAACACCATAGTTCCGAATGGGAAAAGTTGTTTAAGGCAAAAGGAACAGTTGCAAAAATACAGGCAATGTATTGTAGATTAGAAGCCCGACCGAATGAATTTGGAAACAAACAAGGAATGGTTAATTATCGCATATATGAAAAGGCGGTAGAAGTGGATACCGCTTACGGTTGTGGCGATGATGAAGGTTGGCATGATGATATAGACGGATTGGAGTTTGGGGAATACGAACTTACTTTGCATAACTGCGATATTGCGCCAGCCAAGCAATCAGAAGTAACATTTTCGTAAGTGATGGAGGATTCAAAATGGATAAAACAGCGATAAAAAATTATGCGGTCGAAGCCCGCCGAAAGCTGATTGATGCGGTAAATCGTAAGGCGGCATCATTGGGCGCGAAGCATACCCCACAAGAGATTGAAAACGTAGCCTGTACTTGGTTCAATCGCCTTATTGCTTTACGGATAATGGAAGTCAACGACTGGCTGCCGTCCAATATCCGTATCTTGTCGAGCCGTGAAGAAGGCCGCCTTGAACCCGAAGCCATAAGGGAAATCGGCCGCCTTGATTATGTAGACCAACAGCAGGCTTCAAAAATGCTCCTTGAAACGGACATGAATGCCGCTGACAGGCTTTATCGCTATGTACTTATTCAACAATGCAAGAAATTGGCCACCATCTTGCCGGGCATCTTCAAAGGCGTGGACGATGTTTCTTACACCCTCTTGCCCGACAGCCTTATCTCAAAGGACGGCATTGTTTACGACCTTGTAATCAAGATTGACGAGAGTAATTTTGATTTGACCCAACAGGGGCAAATTGAAATAATCGGCTGGCTATACCAGTTCTACATCAGCGAAAAAAAGGACGAGGTTTTTGCGGGGCTGAAAAAGAATGTGAAAATCAACAAAGACACAATCCCTGCGGCTACCCAGCTTTTCACGCCGGAGTGGATTGTAAAGTATATGGTTGAAAACAGCCTTGGGCGGTTGTGGCTTGAGCGCAAACCCAACTCCACGCTGAAAGCCAACTGGAGATATTACTTGGAAGAAGCGGAGCAAGAGCCGGAGGTAGCCGACCGCCTGAGAGCCATGCGTGAAGCAAGCCCCATCAGAACTCCCGAAGATATAAAGTTCATAGACCCCTGTATGGGCAGCGGTCATATTTTGGTGTACGCCTTTGAAGTGCTTTACCAGATTTACGAAAGCGAAGGGTATGCCGAGCGCGACATTCCCAACTTGATATTGGAAAAGAACCTACACGGTCTTGATATTGACGATAGAGCAACGCAGCTTGCTTATTTTGCCTTGATGATGAAGGCGCGGAGCAAAAACCGCCGTTTCTTCCGTCCGAGGGATGGAGAAGTTATACCGCAGCCGATGATTTATTCAGCCAAAGGTGATAGCGAACTTGAGGAGTTCGGTTCGCTTGTTAAGGTTGAAGAATTGGGGGATATGCCTGACGATGTTCTTGACCTTATGAGCGAGAACTACATGGATGCTGATGCACGGTTGAATGGCTGGTATTTCCGTAGATTGCTTTCGCAGGAGTATGATGTGGTGGTTACTAATCCTCCGTATATGAATAGCAAAGGAATGAGCAAAAGTTTATTGGAGTTCGTTAAAGAGCATTTTCCATCTGCCAAAAGCGATTTATTTGCGTGTTTTACAGAGTTCATGCTTGAGTTGTGTAAAGGAGGTGGGCGATTAGGACTTATAACGCCTTATGTTTGGATGTTTATAAGTAGCTATGAAGATTTTCGTAAGAATTTAGTAACAAAGACATCAATATCTTCGCTTATACAGCTTGAGTATAATGCATTTGAACCAGCGTGTGTTCCTGTTTGTGCTTTCACGTTGCATAACTACCCAACTAATGCGACTGGAGAATTTATTAGGTTGTCCGATTTTAAGGGAATTGAAAATCAAGAACCAAAGACTTTGAGTGCAATAAACGATAAGTTATGTGCCTACCGCTTCACAAGAGGAAAGGATGATTTTGAAAAGATACCGGGTATGCCAATAGTCTATTGGTTAAGTGCTAATTTGCTTGATGTTTATGAAAAAGGCACAGCCCTTGGTGATATAGCTGCACCGAGAAAGGGAAATTCAACATCAGACAACGCAAGGTTTTTGCGTGTTTGGCATGAAGTCGAACAAGACAAAATGAACTTAGGTGCAAAAGAAATAAATACTGAGGAAACATTTACAAAAAGATGGTTTCCTTACAATAAAGGCGGAGGATTCCGCAAATGGTATGGATTTCAAGAATTTTTGATTGATTGGTATAATGATGCACAAGCTATTAGAGAAATACCAACGGCTGTTATTGCCAATTATCAATATTTTATGAAGCCCGGTTTAACATGGTCTACCATTACATCATCCAATTTTAGTATTAGAGAGTTTGGCGATGGCTTTATATTTGATAATGGTGGTTGTTGTATTTTCGACTTAGGGGATAAAAGCGACTATTTACTGGGATTGTTAAACTCCTGTGTTTTCAAAAACATTTTTGGAGAAATAAACCCGACATTAAATTTCCAGTCAGGTGAGGTTGCAAAATTTCCTGTCGTATATACCAAGGACGAACGTATAAGCGTACTAACACAAAGTTGTATTTCGATTTCTCGTACAGATTGGGACAGCTTTGAAACAAGCTGGGATTTCCAGCGCCACCCGCTCTTGAAGGTGAGCAACACGCAATGGTGGAACGAATCCGACCTCACCCCACGCCGCCACCGCATCGAGGACAGCTTCAACTTCTGGCGTTTCCACACGGACACCCAGTTTAACAAGCTAAAAGCCAACGAAGAAGAACTAAACCGCATTTTTATAGACATCTACGGCCTGCAAGAGGAACTCACGCCGGAGGTAGAGGACAAAGATGTGACTGTACGCAAAGCCGACTTGGGGCGCGACATTCGCAGCTTTATTTCCTATGCCGTGGGTTGTATGTTTGGCCGCTACAGCTTAGACGAACCGGGGCTGATATTCGCCGGGGGCGATTTTGACCCATCACGCTACAAAGCCTTTACCCCAGTCACCGACAACCTTATCCCCATTGGGGTAAAAGACTACTTCGATAATGACATCGTGGTGCGCTTCATGGACTTTGTGCGGCTGATTTACGGTGAAGTGTCCTTGGGCGAAAACCTTACCTACATTGCCGAAGCCCTGTACCCCAATGCAAGCGGCACGACCAACGAGAAGTTACGCCGTTATTTCCTCACGGACTTTTATAAAGACCACTTGAAAACTTACCAAAAACGCCCGATTTACTGGATATTGGATAGCGGTAAAAAGAATGGCTTCAAAGCCCTAATTTATCTGCACCGTTACACCAAGCACACAATCGGCGTGGCACGGACGGATTATTTGCACAAACAAAGCCAACGATACGAAGCCGAGTTGTATAATTTGAAAACCACCATAAACGAAACCGAAAACACAAGAGAAAAAGCCGCCCTCCAAAAAGAAGCCAGCACCATACAGGTAGCCTTTGACGAGTGCCGCAGCTACGACCAAATAATAGCCTACATCGCCCATCAGCAAATAGACCTCGACCTTGATGATGGCGTAAAGGTGAATTATGCCAAGTTCCAAGGCGTGGAAGTGCCGAAGGACGGCGGTGGGGTTGAGAAGATGGACTTGTTAGGGAGGATATAGCATGGAATGGGATGTAAGAGCGTATTTGGCGTTGGTGGCGATTATTATTTCAGTTGTTACAGGGATAATAATTCCACTCGTGAGGTACATCATCGAAAAATATTTTAGAAAAGCAAAGGTAACGGTTATTCCGTTTGGAAAAACCACCTTTTTTTACAACACTTCTGGTTCATACATCAAGATGAAGTTTTCCCTTGATTGTCGCAATCAAGATATTGTTGTAAACAACATAAAAGTAAAGATAACAACTAATCGAAAAACAGGCAAAACAGAAACTCTTTATCTTGACTGGGAGAATTTTGAGCCTGTTGCGTACACTTGGATTGGATATAGCATGGCTAATAGCATAAACTCATCTGCTTTCGCCAGACCAGTTAAGATAGCAAAAAATTCTGTTGAACCGTTTATTGTTGAGTTTGCAAATAACAACCAAGAAGCAGCAAATGACTTGTCTGCATTAAGAGAAAAACGCAAGGGAGCCTTAAATTCATTGCATGATGCGAAAACAAAGGAAGCATCTGAAGAAAACAACTGGTTCAATTTTAGGGTGCCAGAGGTTGTTGTTGAATCGTTCCGAGAAATGGACGATTACGCTCAATTTGCGAGTGCATATGAAAAATATTTTTTCTGGGAAGTTGGTAGTTATTTAATTGAGCTTGTTATTGACTACAACGATAATCAAAAAATTGAAAAACAGTTCACAGTAGCAATAGATTCAACCGATGAAGCAAAGATGAAGGAAAACATTGATGCAATAATATTTGGAACATATAAAGCGGAACAGAACTTGCCGTTTATTTTTAACGGTCTGTACAAAGATTTGCCAAAGTAACCTTTTCAAGCAAAGGGCTTGGATTATGGAGGAAACAGGGAATGAACCTAACCGAAATAAAAAAATCACTCGACCAGCTATTTGCAAAGCAACCGAAAGCCGGAGCAAAACGGAATATCATATTTTGGTATGATGAAGGTGGTCGTTTTGCCGATGGCGTTAAGGAATTGGAACTCGAAACAGCCGAGATTATTTGGCTTGACGAAAACAATATGTTCGCTACTAAACTATATATTGAGCGAACGAATACAGATAAGGATATTTTGGTTTACTCCAAAATGGCACAGCCAAAAAGCGAGGACAACTATCTTGCAGACACCGTGAAATACAGCCAAACCTTTTCGGCAGACGAGGTTTCTTTGATATTGCTTAATTACGGAATGGATAGTGATTTGAAAAGTACCGTGACGAAGTACACGAAGTTTTTCAGTCTTAAAAAGTGCTATAAGCTCTTTGACACATACTCATACGAAACTTACAGCAAAAACAAAATCCATCTTGGCGTGTTGTCGGCTCTTTGCAAGTTGCAACACCCAAACCTTGACAATGTAGTTCGTACCCTTATCACGGAAATGGTGGCGGGTGAAAGCACCTCATGGGACGATGTTGTTAAGTACGGTAACGAAGAAGCCTTTTGGGGCTTAGTGAAGGAGTATTACGGTTACACCCTCGAAGAAAGAAGCCTTGAACGGCTTGCGATTTTGCTTATGTGCAGCCATTTAGCACAAGTAATTAACACAACATTGCCGAAGGATTGGCTTACATATGTGAGCGAAAACCCGAACTGTTTTGTCTTTGTAGACAATTTTATGAAGAATAACCAGCTTTGGCAGGACTACAATGCCGTAGCCGCTTTTGTTGCGGGTAAACTTGGCTTGTCTGATGCCTTAGCTTCATGGACAATAGATGAAATAGCCGAAAGCGACACGTTTTCGGAGTTTGACCGCTCTTTGATAAACCGTATTCGAGAGAATATCACGCTTAACTCTGGCGAATACGGCTATTACCGCAAAATAATCAACAGCAGGCGTAACCATCGCCATTACAATGATTTTGCTGTGGAATACTCTACGCTTCGTCACGCTTGCGAATACTTGGACTTGACTGTTGTTCACAAGGACTTGAAAGGAACATCAGCGATTGAACTGTTCGACAACTATGTGAAGGATTATCATAAGATGGATAGTGCGTATAGGCATTTTATCGCCAGTTATGACGAACTGACCGAAGCAAGCGATTACAACGCTCTTTTTGATATGGTTGAAAATAGCTACACTAATCGTTTTTTAAGCGACCTATCCATGAAGTGGAACGGCTTATGGGATGGTGTAGAAAAATGGGCTTTGCCGGGGATTACATCACAACAAGGGTTCTATGAACGCTTTGCTAAAAGCGATGAGCGCGTTATCGTGGTTATTTCTGACGGCCTACGGTACGAATCAGCTGTCGAGTTAAACACGCAAATCAACAGGGAATTTAAGGGTGAATCTGATGTTGAGCCAATGTTTGGCGTGATACCGTCATATACGGCACTTGGCATGGCTTCATTGCTTCCACGCAAGGCAGGGACTCCCATCGTGATAAAGGACAACGCCACATATGAAATATCCGATATTTCCACCGAGGGAACAGAGAACCGTGGTAAAATTCTTGGTTTGGTGAAGAAAGAGTCTGTTGCGATAACCTACGAAGAAATACAGCGTATGAGCAGACAGGAAATGAGCGAGAGGTTTGCTGGCGTAAAGTTAATTTATGTTTACCACAACACAATAGATGGAATTGGCGATAATGCAAAAACTGAAGACAAGGTATTCAGCGGAACACAGACCACCTTTAAGGAAATCCGTGGGCTTGTGCGTAGGTTTTGCAATGAAATAAGTGCAATCAACTTTGTAATCACCGCCGACCACGGATACATCTATCGCCGCACAAGGCTCGAAGAACATGATAAAACGCCAAAGGCAGATACGGCAGCTATACTAACGAAACGCCGTTTTATGATAGCCAAAGAGGAAGTGGAACAGCAAGGCACACAATCCTTCCCAATGAGTTACCTGACCAACAGTCACAACGACATGATGGCAATTTTGCCGCGCGGTTCAAACTGCTTCAAGATACAGGGTGCGGGCAATTGCTATGTTCATGGCGGTTCAAGTCTACAAGAGGTGGTTATCCCCGTAATCACATTCAAGAACGGCAAAAACATGAAATCGTTGAAAATTGCAAAAAAGGTTGGCATTGGGGTTACAAGCATATCAACGAAGGTTACAAGCATCATCACCCATTTAACCTTCTTCCAAAACGAGCCTGTTGACGATAAACACAAACCCCTGCGTGTTACGGTCTACTTCGAGGACGAGGACGGCAACCGCATTTCTAACGAAAATGTAATTATTGCCGATAGTATAAGCCTTGAAGCAAGGGATAGAGAGTACAAAGAAAAGTTCACGCTCAAAAATCAGACCTACGACAAAGGTAAAAAATACTTCCTTGTGATGATTGATGATGAGGAAACTGTAAATAAGGAAATCTCACGAATCCCCTACATCGTTGACCTAATGTACGGCGGTGGCTTGCAGTTTTAGTTGTACTTACTAAAGCAACATGGAGGTGATGGATATGTTTATAAATTTGCAATTATTATTATATGCAGGCTCTGCAAATGAAGCGTTGCCTTCTGACATAATCACCGCAATTATACGATTATTAGTTGGCAGTCCACCTTTATTGATTATGTTTGCTTCGGCATATCTGAGTGGACATATGTGGACATATTTAATATTGTCTTACGTATCGAAAAAGGAACGAAAAATCTTATATAGCCTTATCGGTAGAGTATCCATAGGGATAACATGGTTTGCATTTGTAGCAATACCTGTGTCTTTGATAATTTATAAAAATGTTTTGTTTTCTGTTGAGAGGTTAGTTTCAATCTCAATAACAACAACAGTATTTTCGCTTGCTTCACAAGCGATTCTGCTTTTCGTAATAAATGTTATTGCACGAGAAAAAAAATAATCGGAAGGAGCGATTAAATATGGCTACAGTAATAAACATTATTAGTGGTAAGGGTGGAACAGGCAAAACCCTTTTAACGGCTGTTTTTGCTGAAATGCTTGGGAGTAAAGGTGAAAACGTATTGGTTGTTGACCTCGATGTGTTTGTCAGAGGTTTAACCGCTTTGCTTTACTATAAGCGAAATAAATCACTTAAAATTGCTGATTCTGATTGTTCAACAGTTTCAGAATTTTTTAAGAGTAAAGGTGAATTTTGTGATAACAAAGCCTATATATCAAAGTATAGCTCTTTCGATGTGTTTCCTTCAGTTTCTTCAGTAGTCGAGAAGCTAAATTTTAGGGATGTTATGCCGAAGTCATTTGACGAAGCTGTAAATATTCTTAAAGCCATGCTTGGAAGTATACCACATGAGTATGAGTTCATTTTCCTTGATAGTCGTGCAGGATATGATGAACTCATTGCAGCTTCTCATTCTGTCAGCGATTTTTCGATTTGTGTTGAAGAAGATGATGACATATCAATGATAACGGCAAAAAACCTTATTGCTCAACTTGAAAACGATAAAAATAACGAAAAGAATAAACAGATTTTCCGAATTAAGAATAAAACCCGAAAAACAAAGCGTGTTTCAAGTGACGATTCCTCTGATGTATTTTACCTTGGAAGCATCCCCTTCGATACTGATGTTATGAATAGCTTTGGCACAGAGGATTTTTGGGATGATATAGCAAAATCTCTTTACAAAGAAGCGGCCATTGAAGTTTGGAATAACTTAGCAGATAAAATGGAGTTATCGGTTAAGTTAAGAAGCCGCCGAATAAGTCCGTTAGGAAGCAGTATGCTTGACAAAAGAATGTCAATGTTGGGTGCGAGGAATAGAATATTATTTGTGTTCGGAACGCTAATCACAACATTAAGCGTTATGATGTTGATATACTCACCATTTTTTTGGGATAGCTGGGAAGGGCTATATATTGACCCTTTCAGACTCGTGGTAATGATAATGGCATTAACGGGTATATTTCTTGTTGTTTATTCGGTTCTGAGAAATAACAAAAATTAGAAAAAATCTTATGTGTCGAGGTGTGTGATATGATTGAAACATTATCATCAAAAATAAACCAAGCCTTCACAGGCAAAATCGTCCGAAAGGACTTGACGAAGAAAATTAAAGAAGGCGCAAATGTGCCTGTTTATGTACTTGAATACTTGCTTGGTATGTACTGTTCATCTGATGATGAAGCAAGCATCGAAGCCGGGGTTAGCCGTGTGAAAACCATACTGGCTGACAATTTTGTGCGTCCTGATGAAGCCGAGAAGATAAAATCGAAAATCCGAGAAGTTGGCAGTTACAAGATAATTGACCGAGTTGTGGCGAAGCTCGACCCTGATAGTGATACCTACCTTGCGGAGTTTTCCAATCTTAACTTGAAGAATGTAATTGTCCACGACCAATACATTCAAAAATATGAAAAACTCCTTGCCGGGGGCATATGGTGTGTCCTTGACATGGGTTACAGCCGATTAGAAGAACGTTTTGACGATTTTGATGATGCTCCTAAAAGCAAGAAGAAAAACAAATTTAGTCCGTTTGAAATCGAGCAGCTTACTCCCATACAACTTGCAAGCATGGATATGGACGAGTTCTTTGAGGGCAGACGGCAGTTAGATAAGGACGAATGGATTGATGTGTTACTCCGCAGCGTAGGCATGGAGCCAACGCACATGGATAACCGGGTGAAATGGCATTTGCTCCTTCGCATGATTCCGCTTGTAGAGAACAATTACAACCTTTGCGAACTCGGACCCCGTGGAACAGGCAAATCCTATGTGTACGACCAAATCTCGCCCAACTCCATACTTATCTCTGGCGGGCAGTCCACCGTTGCTAATTTGTTCTACAACATGAGTACACGAGCCATTGGGCTTGTTGGGCTTTGGGATTGTGTAGCCTTTGATGAAGTAGCAGGCATCAACCTCAAAGACAAAGACGGCGTTCAGATTATGAAGGGCTTTATGGCAAACGGAACATTTTCAAGGGGCAAGGAAGAAAAGGCTGCCCACGCTTCGATGGTCTTTGTCGGCAACATCAACCAAAGCGTGGATGTTTTAATGAAAACCTCTCACCTTTTCGAGCCGTTCCCCGATGCGATGGCGTATGATAGTGCGTTCTTTGACCGTATGCACTATTATCTGCCGGGTTGGGAAGTGCCGAAAATGCGACCAGAGTTCTTTACCAATGAATACGGCTTTATTACAGACTATCTTGCGGAGTTTATGCGTGAAATGCGTAAGCGTTCTTTTGGTGATGCCATAGATAAGTATTTCAGACTGGGTAGCAACCTTAATCAACGTGATACCATTGCCGTCCGTAAAACCGTGTCGGGCTTCTTAAAACTCTTGTACCCCAATGGGGAATATGGTCGTGATGAGGTTGAGGAAGTTTTGAAATATGCTCTCGAAGGCCGCCGCCGTGTGAAAGAGCAGTTAAAGAAAATCGGTGGCATGGAATTTTATGATGTTCACTTCTCATACTTGGATAACACCACCTTTGAGGAATATTTCGTGTCCGTGCCGGAGCAAGGTTCTGGTAAGTTGATTCCTGATGGACAAGGTAAACCGGGTCATGTATATACTGTGCAGCGTGGCGATACTGGTATGCTTGGCGTTTATAAAATGGAAACGGAAATGGTCGGTGGCAACGGTAGATTTGAAACAACAGGCAACGGAGCCGACCGTGAAGGTAAAGAAAACTTAAAAACCGCTCAAAATTACTTTAGAGCAAGCAAAAAGAATATTAGCAATTCGATTAACATAGACAGCAGTAATTATCTGATGCACATAGCCGATAGCCAAGGGGTCGGCTCTGCTTCGGATTTAGCTTTGACCGCCTTAATCGCTTTATGTAGTGCAGCTTTACGTAAGCCCGCATTGTCGCAGTTGGTGATACTCGGCAACATGACGATTGGTGGCACTATATCTAAGGTGGAAGAATTGGCGAACACGCTCCAAGTCTGCTTTGATGCAGGAGCAAAGAAAATATTGCTCCCCATGTCCTCGGCTGGTGATATTGGAACTGTGCCGGGGGATTTGTTTACAAAGTTTCAAACTTCTTTTTATGCAAGTCCAGAGGAAGCTGTTTTTAAGGCTTTAGGTGTTGAATAGGCAGACTGGAGGACGATTCAAAATGACATTTCGGCAAAAAATTGATGCACTACGAAAAGGTGCAAGCGAAGCCCAGTCTGCTTCTAAAATAATTGATAAACTCAAAGCCCTAAAAGACAGCAATAGCCCCGAAACCTCGTACAGATGGGTTTGGGAGCTTATTCAAAATGCAAAAGACGTAGTAAATACTGGTGGCTCTGTAGATATTCAAATAACATTTAGTGAAGTTGGTAAAAGTATCGAATTTAGCCATAATGGGCGGCTGTTTACAACTGAAAACATAGTCTTTTTGATTGAACAAGTATCGTCCAAAGAGCGTTCTTTGACTGCTGAAAATAAAAAGAAAACGACTGGGAAATTCGGTACTGGCTTTTTAACAACTCATCTTCTTTCTGAAAAGGTGCAGGTACACGGCTATCTGCAAGATGAGGGCGAAAAACCTCGCTCATTTCAAACATTGTTGGACAGGACTGGCCAAGATAAAGCAGCGATAATGGCCGCTATCGGTAATAGTTGCGAAATGCTTGATAACGGCCAAGAGTGTGATGTTGACGAAAAACAAATGAACACTAAGTTTATATACGAATTAAATGATGTCGGGATTAAAACGGCCATAGCTGGATTAAGAAATCTGCTTATTTCGATTCCGTATGTATTTGCCTTTGTTGCTGAACTAAATTCTATTACTGTTATAGCTGATAATTTTCACAGGGTTATAAGTAGAGGGAGTGGCGTTGCCGTTGAGTTAGATTCTGCCAATGTAACTCATGTTCATGTAAAGACAAATCAAGCAGAAAAAGAAACTACTGATGATAGATACGTTTTTGTTTTGTCGAATGATTTAATTTCTATTGCTACAGAGATTAAAACCAAAGGAAGCGATAAATACCTCATTCGCCCTCATGACGAGCTACCACATATTTTTTGTGATTTTCCACTCTTGGGGACAAACGATTTCTCATTCCCAATTGTTGTAAATAGCCCCATGTTCAATCCAACAGAACCTCGTGATGGTATTCCGTTGGTTCAATCAAATCGTGAGGGCGGCGATTCTGACGAAAACTGCACCATGATTTCAGGGGCAATAGGTCTTTACAATTCTATGCTTGACTATTTTGTTAAAAAGGGCTACAAAGACCTATTTAATATGGTTAGAATTATTGAGCAGCCTGAAAAATATTGGATTGATGCGGAGTGGATAGAAAAAGAGTTGATTGAGCCAATTAAGGAACATATTAAAACAACACCACTCATTAAGAATAAATTGGGCAATGTCTGTTCGCTCTATGATGATTGGGGAACTCCGAACATTTTCATTATGAAAGATGAAACACAAGATTTAAGAAGCAAAGCATGGGGGCTGTCAAGTAAACTTATACCTAACATGATGAGCCAAAGTGACGAAATAGAACAATGGTATAATTCATTATGGATTGATTGTCGGAATTTTAACTTGATTGATTTAATTCAGAAGGTCGAGGAGTACGACAACATAGATGAACTTGGGAACCATCTTGACGGAGATGCAATATCTTGGCTGAATGAGCTAATCGAAATGTTTTATCATAGTTCAGGAACGTATAACATTAAGTTAGGACGTCACCCCTCTATTCTGCCCAATCAGCGAGGAGATTTTCGCCCTTTAGATAAAATTTTTGCCGAAATAAACATTGGAGAAACTTACAAAGATATTGCTTTGTTAGCAGACATTGACTTTCGAGAAAGATTACTTGATAGCCGAATAAGTAAAAAGTATCTATTCGGACTACAAGACTTAGGCCTTTCAAATGTATTCTACGAGCTAAATCACGCCCGAATGGATTACGAAACAAGTGTCGAGTTTTATAAGAATATTATCAATTTGCAAGCAAGGAAAAATGAAAGACAAAATGAATTTCTTTATGTGGCCAGAAGTTTATACCCTGAAATGTTTAATCAACCTATCAGGGTGGCTTCTCATAGCGATAAGTTGCTTTCGGACGCATTAAAGTTTTGGAGGGACAAAACCTGCAAGGACTTTAGTGCTTTTGGTAATGTAAGCGCAATCATAGAAAGCTATGATTTTCAAGACCAAAAGGGAGTCGCAGAGTGGATTTCTAAGTTGGCCTCTTGCTTGAAAAATAGTGAAGATGAAGGCTTACTTGATAAATACCCTGTTTTGCCCAACCAACACGGCGTTTTCATGCGTAAAAGTGAAATTTTTCTTGATGATAGTAGTGTGAATGAAATCCTCAAAGACGCTGCTATGTATTCAGATAATGATGTAAGGCAAAAAATGCTACTTCATGGTGTTGTGCTTGAATTGCCACCAAACAGGGTAATATCTTTGGAAAGTATTGCACCATCAATCACGGCTTATGTTCGTACTAATAACAAATCAATAAGTAAGCAAGGCTTAGAGGTTTGGGAGACGTTCAGGAACACATCAATTTGGATTAGGGATAATCGAAAAGATTCAAGGGTTAGCAAGTGTTTCAAGGAGTTAATAGAAAATTTTCATTGGTTTTATGATGATGAAGAAATTGCTGAGAGCATGGCGAAGTCAGAGCAATATGATGAAGTTTTGAAGAAATATAACGTGTCCGATATAAATGAATTGGTATCCATTCTTGCTTCCCATTCTGTTGTGAGTGCGAAAGAAGGCGAATCAATCAGTATCTCAAAGGAGCTACTTGCTCAATGAGGTATTACCTCCGAAGAAGAACTTGCGATGGCGTTATCAAAGAATATTTTTGGTACGGCACAAATTCATTATTCAACAAGTAATGCTGAACTTTTTAGCTATGTAAATACAATCCTCACTCGTGCCAAGACGAATATTATAGAATATTTGCATAAGCACGACCATTATGATTTTGACAAAAACGATGTCCAGTTCATCGCTAACACGATTTTTAGAGTACGCAAGTTGGGGCATGAGATTTATATTATTGCCAGACCATCAGACTTAGAGCAAGTTATTTTGTATTATGATACTGAAATTGACTTGCTTGAGTTTGATAAAGATTGCGAGTTGTGGGTTGAAAATGGCGTTGACCCTATCCCCCAAAAAATAACACTTGGCAGGATTTTGAAACTAACAGGCGTAAACAAAATTCCACTAAAGGAGCTTAAAGAGCAATGATTGATAAAGCCGCTGTTGTTGCGCTTTTAAGTACAACATCATCTAAAAACTTGGTTGGAACAGGAATAGAGTTAAAGCCATATGAATTAGCGTTGAATATTGTTCAATCGTTGGATAGTTCGGAGGAGTTCGGTTATGTTGTCATGGGTGTTACAAGGCAAATCAATGATTATGCAATAGACGGGGTCGGGCAGACAACTTTTGTTGCTGCCAGAGAACCAATACAAAAAGCTATTAGCCTTATCTCGCATGAAATCGAAATGGAGTCTGGAAACATCAGCATTGATGGCAAAAATATCTTTGTAATCAAGACAAAAAATGTTGACAAGGCTGTTTCTATTGGTTTCATAAAAGACCTTGACTCACAAAATGTCTTTGTTAGCAACATGGTTAGAGCTTAATCCGTTCATCATCATTTTGCTTGTTGATTCGTTCGTACAAAGCACTCTCGAACGATGATAGCTTGTCCTTTTGGATAGAGGTTGGTTTGTTAGTACACATAAAATGCACTTCCTTTCGATTAGGTTATTAGCATATTTATTATGCTATATGCCTATTATATAGATAGAATAGTGCGATTTATGTCATTTATTGGAAGCGATAATCTAAAATAATGTTCCATAAATCGACAACGCAAGGCCAATAAAAAAGCTGCTTGCAAACGCAAACAGCTTTAGTCATTTTTGGCGGCGTTTAGTAATCTTCATTCAATTCCGCATTGTGCTTGTCGATGGCCTTGAAATTATCAACGACAGTAAAAACAATGTCCTTAACCATTTTCAACTGTTGGGGAGTCAAGTCTTTTGTTTTTTCGGTTATTTCATCATAAACATACGGCTTGGCAGCAATCAGTTCATAACTCAATAAGGAATCGGCCGAGATACCGAGGTAATTTACAATCGCTGTGAATGATTTAAGGCTTGGCACTCTTTCGCCCCGTTCAATCTCTCCAAGGTAGACGGTACTAAGCCCTACCGCTTCTGCGAATTTTTCTGTTGACATCTTACGTGTCTTTCGTTGCTCCCTGATTCGAGAGCCAATAATAGTTATATCCATAGGAAAACTCCCCTCTATAGTAAATTAGGCATATAGCCTTAACTTTATTATAGGTTAGAGTTGTCCTCATTTTAACAAGCGTATACCATAATTATAAGGCTATATGCCTAAAAAATCAAGAAGAAATTTTGGCGTATAGCATATTTTTTATGGAAATTTATCGTCTGCGGCCTTGCGCTTGCTTCGGCTGGTACGTTAGAATTAAGGCGTGGAGCCGAAGGGAGGTATACATATACGCATCGAAACAAAAAGAGAAATGGCGTTATCCTGACAAGAAAGCCGCCATTCCTCCAAGCACAGTAACCAAAAAGGGAACTGTATAAATATTTTACCATGTGCAGGATTCCCTTTCAATGGTTTTGTGTCGTTGTCAATAAAACCATTAACTAAGAAAGGGTTGAAACAATGCAGTCATTTGATAATAGCCTGTCCTCTTTCCTCGTGGAGTGCCGGGAAAACGCCTTAGACGAATTAAAGCAAGATGAGCGTTATGTAGAACGGACGATAAAGCGGGACGAGTTACTAACGCAAATCGAAGCTCATCTTACGCCAGAAGGCAAAGCACTTTTTGAGGATTACAGGGATATAGTTACCGCAGTTATGAGCCTTGAGTATAACCGAACACTCGTCTGTGGTCTTACTACCCCAAACAGCATTTTGAAACGATTTGATTCATCATCACCAGAGTTCAAAGGGTTTCTCGACACCTTTTTGACTTCGACCGCCAACCAGCCCAATTAAGGTTGGTTGTACGCTTACTTATTGCTAATTTATCGTAGCAATTTGCCCCACGGTTCTCTACTCTGCATGGCTTTAACGAGCCTTGGCATACCGCCAAAATTGCAGAGTGAGTTTCCGTGGGGTTTTTGCGTATACAGCAACGAGAGTGCATGATTAAAGGGGTGTCGTCTTATCGACCGGGATAAAAAAAGAAGAAAAATGACACACTAAGTAAAAAAATTTGCTGTTGACAAGCCTATAAATTATGATGTATAATTGATTTACGCAACATGGCGTAAAAACGCAAAACGGAGGTGATAGAGTGCAGGTTAAGCGTATACGCTTCGGGGACTTCATCAAAAAGAAGCGGATAAACGACCACCGAGAGCTAACCCTATCCGATATGGCAAAGCAGCTCGGCATATCAGTCAGCTTTCTAAGTGACATTGAAAACCGCCGCCGCAGACCTTTTGACCCTGAGAAAATAGAGATATTCGCTGATTATCTTGATTTATCGGAAGAAGAAAGAGCATTGATGTATGACCTTGCAAGCCATGAAAATCACGAAGTACCATCAGACATTGAGGACATCTTTATGTATGATGAGGTTGGTGATATGGCGAGGTTTGCTCTAAGACAGTCAAAGGTTGGCAATGCCACAGAAGAAGATTGGAAACGCTTTATTCGTGAGATTGAAGCTAACAAAGCCCGCAACGAGGGAGGTGCGAAGCAATGATTACATTAAAAATCAACCGTGTAGACCGTGAAAACAATAACACGCCTATCCTGTTTGACCGAGAAATTGATGGGTTTGCTCATGCCGTGCTTGAAGATTACAAGCCTGAACTTCTCGATGAGCCGGGAGCAATTAGGTTTGAGCATTTTTTAGAATCGTATCTTGGTGTAACGCTGCTGTTCAAGGATATTTACAGCGATGACCCCGAACGCCCTATTTTCGGCGCAACCGCTTTCCGTGATGCCAAACTTAAAGTGTTTGACAGAGAGAACAACCGTATCAAACGTATTGGTGTTGAAGCCAACACCGTTATTATCGACAACTTTGTAATGCAACCGGGCAAGGAAGGTTTGGCTACATTTACAGGACTACACGAAGGCGGACATATCCTCTTACATACAAGGGTTTATGTTCCTGATGATGAAGATGATATGGCATTTTATGACGATATGTTAGAGCCATTAGTCTGCTGCTGTCGTGAAAATGTTGAGGGCTTCGGAAGGAAACGCAAAAACCGCACTCCAAAAGAATGGCGGGAGCATCAAGCCGATTATTTTGCGGCTGCTATTGCTATGCCTAATGCTACGTTTTTGCCTTTTGTGCGTAAACTTTTGAGAGAGCATGATGTTTGGAAGGGCAGCATTACATTGGGTTATGACAGCGACCTTGACATCTTGGCTGAAGAAATTTTGCCGGACTGCATTTCAGAAGTTTATGGCGTATCTAAGCAAGCCGCATTTATCAAGCTAAAGAAAACTGGCCTTGTTTCCAAAGGACAGGCTTCTTATGGTAAAAATGCTCGGCTGGCATTTAGGTAAAAAAATTTAGGCTTGTGTTACGCTAAATGGCGTAATTAAGCAAGTGAACATCAATAAACGGAGGGGGTGCCTATGGCCAACTTATCTATGGAACTAACAATACCGTGTCCGTGGTGCGGGATAGGTGAAACGCTTGCAGACCAACCCGCCGACATCCGTATTTCCTGTCAATGTAATGTCTGCAAGCGGTTTTACAGGATTGATTTTCAAACCTTACGTGCAATTAAAACAAAAGCAAAGCCACGCAGGGTTGTGAAAAGGCTGTGAATACAGAACCAAAGTGAGCATCAAACAAAACTGAATAGCCATGAGTTGCTTTACTGACTGAGCATAATCGGGGTACATACCGCCGTTAAGACAAAATTTACCGTACAAGAAACGCCCACTCACGTTTTCTCCTACGGATTTTGCGGTATGGGAACCACCACATAAGGCCGGGGTAACGCTGGAAACAGCGGATACCTACGGCCTTTTTTATTGATGTTTATTGTCAACTTATAGCCAATCCTCTCTTGTTTTCGGAGTTTTCGGCAACAGGGGAGGATTTTTGTGTTTATAGAACTGCGAAGCCGTTCACCACCTTCTCCATTCGATTTTTAGCCATTTCCAAAAATCGAATGGAGGAAAAATCATGTCTGAAAAGGACAAGCAAGAACTTGTTGAAATAACGTACAACGGCGAAAAAACCATGGTTAGCCAAGAAGTGGCTGACTATTTGGAAGATTGTCGGCGTGATGCTCATAGACAGTTGATGAAAAAATCACGCAATCAAGCCGCTATCCAATGCGAAGAAAATTTTGTTGAGGGGCTTATGAAAGAGCCGCCTAATTGTTTTGTGGACGAGCTGCTATCACGCATGGACGAAGAACGATTGCCAGAACTGATAGCAAAACTCCCCGAAATACAGCGTCGCAGACTTATGGCTTATTTTTATGAAGGTCTGACCTTTAGAGAAATCGGCACTCGTGAAGGTGTAGACCATAGAGCAATAAATCGTTCCGTTGATAGTGCGGTCAAGGCTCTAAAAAAATATTTTGGGTGAGCTATCCCCAAACGGCTTTTGAGTGTGATTACTTTATAGAGGGATATTACTTTCCCTCGACCGCTCTTTGACAAACACCGTCCATCGTGGGCGGTCATACCCATAACCCAGATACAAAACTTCTGTGTTGAGCGATGGAGTAAATGCCGCCACGACCGCCAAAAGCGAGAGCGATAAACATTTACCCCAATGGGGAACTGGTACACCCCACGCCATGACACACAGAGAGGATAATGAAACTTCCGTCTTGAACGCTTATCGGCATTGGACGGCTCGCTATAAGAATGGGGAGAGTGCTGAACTAACCGTGGAAACACGGCTGTTTTGGCATTATGTCGCTTTTAACCAAGAGCGGTCTGGTTTTATGCCCAATGTCGGGGACAGGAACAATACGGCACATTTCTATATTTGTAAGAAGAACCGTGAAGCCTTTTTGAGCCTAATTTTTAGGTTTTTGATATTCAAGCCAAGCGGTTAGTTTTCAAATGCGGAAACTATGCGGCAGATGGAAAGCCCTTGATGGGGCTTAGTGGGAATCGTCTGCCGTATCCTTCTGCACTTGAGATTGCACAAGGGGAAATTTGTCCTTGTGCAATTTTGCTTTTACATCAATATGACAAGTTTCTATGCCGATTTTAGCGGCATATATTTTTATCAGAAGGAAAATAGAAGGAGGGGAAGGCATGAATGAAGCGGTTGAAATTAACGGCATAAAATACAAGATGAAGCAAACGGCATATACTATCACCCTTCAAAGGTTCAATGAAAAGCATAAGATGTGGGTAAATCTTCACTTCCCAAAAGGCAACCAAGATGAGGGCAAAAAAATCGAAGAAGAAATCATACAAATCCTCTCAAACCAGTATATAGAGCGGAACGCACAGGCTGCCATTGCTCAAGGCTAAAAACAGCAGAAAAAAATATCGAAAAAATGAAAAATAAACGTTGCAATCAATAAATAGATGCGCTACAATTATGGTAGTAGAATTGTAGGAAGTGCGGAGGTGATGGTACGTGGCGAAAATTACAAGAGTTGGTTGCCTTTATCGTGTTTCTACAAAGAAGCAAGTGGAAGAAAACGACATACCTATGCAAATAAACGCTTGTAGTGCGTTTATTGACTCCATGCCGGGATGGGTTTTGGCAAAGGAATACCGTGAAAAAGGCGTTTCTGGGTATCACAAATCAGCCGAGCAAAGAGATGTTTTACAACAGGCTCGTGCGGATGCAGAAAATGGTTTGTTTGATGTTCTACTTGTGTTCATGTTTGACCGTTTGGGCAGACGTGAAGATGAAACCCCATTTATCGTTGAATGGTTTGTAAGGCAAGGCATTGAGGTATGGAGTGTTAAAGAGGGGCAGCAACGTTTTGATAACAGAGCCGATAAGCTGATAAACTACATTCGTTTTTGGCAGTCTGGCGGGGAAAGCGAAAAAACTTCCATACGTGTTAAAGAGAAGCACAAGCAAATGGTTGAGGACGGAGTTTTCCGTGGCGGCACAGCACCGTATGGCTATAAGTTGGTAGAAAGCGAAAACAAGAACCAAAAGGGCTATAAACTCAAAGAACTTGCTATTGATGAAAAAGAAAGCGAGGTCGTTAAGCTCATTTTCAAACTCGTATGTGAAAATGGTTATGGCGGCCACAGAGTAGCAAAGCATCTTAATGAAAGAGAAATCAAAACAAAGAGGGGTAACTACTGGACAACCGATACGGTCATGTCATTGCTTAAAAATCCAATATACAAAGGTTCTTACGTGTCGGGTAAAAGACCGTCCACACGTGGCGAAAGTAAGAGGGTATCCTCGGATAATTGGATTTATTCCAATGAGCGGCTTCCCCATCTGATAATTATAGATGAGCAAATTTGGGACACCGCAGAGGAAATAAGGGAATCACGGAAAGCTAAAACAGGAAAATATCCAAAACAGACCAAAGGACCCTTGCTCTTTGTGGGCTTGGCGAAATGTGCTGTATGCGGTGCAAATATGGGTTCGAGGTATGCACTAAAGAAGTGGACAAGAAAAAAAGACAACCAAGAAACTGAATATTTACAACCAAAATATATATGCTTTGGGCGAAGGGCAACCGTGCCATGCACAGGACAGCGGACTTTTAGCCAAAAGAAGATTGACCCTGTTGTTATGGAAGAAATATATGCTTATCTGAATACTTTGCAATCGCTTGACTTAACAGCCAAGATAGATGCCATGCAGGGCAAGATTAAGAAGAACACCGAAAGTGATTTGCAAGATATTAAGAAGCAAATCACTAAAACCGAAAAAGAACTGGAACTGCTGAACAATGAAATCATAAAGACACTAACGGGCGGGAGTAGTTTCACCGCTGAACAGCTATCTAAAATAATTGGCAAAAAAGAGGACGAGTTGGAACAGTTAAGGCAAGGCGAAGTAAAGTTAGCCGAAGAACTCTCAATCAGCCTAAAAGAAGTAAACACTTTCGTTGAGCTACAAACAATGATACCAAACTGGCGGCAGGAATTTGAAACATCAGAAGTGGAAGTACAGAAAATGTTGGTGGCGAAGCTCATAGATTCTGTAATTATATCGAGCGACAGTATAGATGTGCATTTCAAGTTTAATCTGTTTGATTTAGTTTAGACTGGTCGGATGCTATGTGTCCTATTCGTTCATACAACAAGGGGGGTGCATCATGTGACGATAAAGAGGGTTGCTTGCCTGTATCGGGTAAGCACAAAATCACAGCTAACAAACGATGATATTCCCATGCAAGTGAAAGCCTGTGCAGACTTTATAAAGAAGCAACGGACTTGGAAGCTCGAAAAGGAGTACACAGAAAAGGGAGTGTCGGGTTATCACAAGTCAGCAAGTGAACGTGATGAGTTAGTACAGCTTCAAAAAGATGCGGTAGCCGGGTTGTTTGATGTTCTACTGGTTTTCATGTTTGACCGCTTGGGCAGACGTGAGGACGAAACCCCATTTGTCGTAGAGTGGCTCGTTCAGCAAGGTATCGAAGTATGGAGTGTTAGCGAAGGACAACAAACCTTTGATGACCATACCGACAAGCTAATCAACTATATACGCTACTGGCAATCAAGCGGCGAGAGTGAACATACATCCATGCGTGTAGTTGAAAAGCATAATCAGTTAGTGATGGACGGAAAATTCCGTGGCGGTGTAGCTCCATATGGTTATAGGCTTGAATATTCTGGTGAGTACAACCGAAAAGGCTATGAACGAAAGAAACTGGTTATCAATGAACTGGAAGCAACGCTCGTCAGAAGGATTTTTGACTTATCCTCTGATATGGATATGGGAAGCTACCGAGTGGCGCAAATCCTTAATGATGAAGGGCAAGTTTCGCCACAAGGGAAAAAGTGGACAGTTCAAGCGATTGTGAGAATGTTACGAAACCCTGTGTACAAAGGTGACTATGTTGCAGGCAAAGTTAGACGGCACCGTGGAAAGCCAGTAACTTCAAAAAGAGAAACATGGGTACATTCAAGGGAGCTTGTAAAAGAGCTAATAATCGTTGATGAAGCGGTTTGGAACAAAGTCAATGAAAACATCAGCCAACGCAACACGAGAACCGTTGAAGCAATCCCGCATGATAAAAGTGGTTTCTTGCTAACTGATGTAGCGTATTGCAGTTATTGCAACGCAAAAATGCACCCGAAAATAAGCCGCTCGAAACGGCAACTAAGAGGAACAGGCGAAATAGCTGTATACAGTTCAAAATACTATTTCTGCCCTAAAAAAGCACGGCAAGATAACTGTAATGGATATGTACAGCACGGTATTAAGAGAATAGAAGCGGTTGTGTTAGATGAAATATATGCGTACTTGGATAGCATTAAGGCAATGGATATAACACGAACAATAATAACACGTAAGGCAAGGCTTCAAAAAGGATTATCCGAAACGATAAAGCCAACACTGCAAAAAATAGCCACCCTTAAAAAAGAAGTGGCTCGGCTCGAAGAAGAAATATTGAAATGCTTAATTGGCGAATCAGCTTTTACGGAAAAGCAAATATCCGAAACCATGAGTGAAAAGGCAAAGGCATTAGCCGACATGGAATACGAGGTCGAAGCCGAGAAAGAAAAGACAGCATTAGCTATCACTCGCTTAGACGAACTCGCCGCTTTCAGAAAGTTGGTTGTATCGTGGAAAAAGGAATTTGCAAAGGCTAACATAGAAACGCAGAAAGTGTTAATCGGCAAAGTCATTGACAGAGTGCATATCGCTCGTGATTCGGTCGATATTAGATACAAGTATGGTCAACATGACATAGAGGGAATTTACAGTAGCAAAATTATATGGCAAGGGGGCGCACCTCCTGCTTGTCCTGTTGGAAGCAGCTGTACCGGCTTTGACGGACGTTTTGGCTGGGGCGGCGGCGGATGGAACAACTGGGGCGGCGGCTTTGACAGATGCGGATGCAACTCCGGCTGGGGCTTTGGCGGAAGAAACTGGCTTGGCTCTGTAACGGAAATTCCATTGCGCGCCATCGTTTCTTTCACGCACAGCGCAATCTAGTTTAGTTGTGCATTAAATTACCAGGTATACAAAAGCTGCCTCTCATAAAAAATGGTCCGGGTGTTTTGCGCCCGGGCTGTTTTATTTCGTTTTTAATCAAACACAAACCAGGATGCTTGAATAAAATCACTATCTGAGACAAAAAGAGGCTTTTGGGCAATCAATAAGTTGGATGCGGCAAAGAGAAATGCTGTATTGGGTCAGTTGATTGTAAGTTAATTTCCCGATAAATAAACAAAGCCGATACGTCATTGTCTTATTCAGAATGACGTATCGGCTTTGTTTGGGAAACATGCTCACTATCCGGTTTTGAAAATTGTGTTTGTAGACATGCCAATCTATTTTTACATTTATAAACCCCCTTCTTGTGTTTATCAACCAAATTTTTGGCGGACAAACACAAGTATAGAAAGTTTCTGTTTAACTTTTACACACTCATTTAAAGATAATGATAGATATTAGATGATTTACAATCAACATTGGGCACTAGATATATGGCATATTTTACTTTTTGGACTGGCATTCAAAAAGATTCTCCAAAATTAGTTGGATGAAGAGACCTCCCAATCCGAGTGATAAGTATTGGCAATATCAACAAAGTCGGCAGTGAATAATACAATTACCATGAGAATTGTTAAGAAAGCAGAGGTAATTCTTATAGCATACCTGGGCTTCTTAAATTATTACTTTATCATGACAGTGTATTATCAACATACTCTAGCATAATACGATTAAAAGGAAGCTCCGGAGTTGGCATGTTTAAGTCAGCAAGCAAAGTGGTGGTATTTGATATTATGATAACTATAACTATAGCCAATGCCAACAAGATTTTTGGTGATTTAATCAAGACATATCTCTCCTTCCGTAATTATTTTGTAATACTTTTGTGACATCTCGGAAAACTTTAACGCCTGCTTATATTTTTTTATGGACCGATAATGGCAGGTAAGTATGTCACTATATTCTATAACTTCGAGGTATCTGCCTGTCTTTAAAAATTTTGTCATGGCAATTCTCTCTATGTATTCCAATGATGAATCATTGCATAACGAGAGTGAACACTTGAGAGCGTTAAACAAAATGTTTAAAAAACCATGCTTGCCCACCGTGCTTAATCCTTCTTCTATACAACGCATCCCTTCATCAATCCTATTATCAGAAAGTAAGGCGATGGCTTTAAAATATAAATTATTTATAAAAGACTCACTTTCTTTTTTGAAACTCTTTTTAAAACTTTGCGACGCCTTTTCGAAATATTCTATAGCCACGGCATACTCTTTTTGTTTTAAGTATACGCAACCTATGTTATGATTGACAATCCCTTCAAGTAAACCGGAATCTGCTTTTGATTTTCCGTACCTTAGACAACCACTAAGTATTCTTAAAGCTTCGTCATATCTTCCTGTATTCTTGCAACATAGTGCTTCATTAATGCTATAGTGCATTTCAAGAGATTTTTCTCCTATTTCTTCGGAGCGTTTGCGAGCTTTTTTTATATATTCTTCTGCTTTGTATGAGTAACCCATACTGGATAAGCAAGCGGCTATGCTGAAAAAAAGTCCGCCATGAGCTATGTTTAAATTCATGTTTATTTTTTCAGCAGCCAGTAAATCTTTTAAAGCAATTTTATAGTCACCATTGTTAAGGGCATCATTACCTTTTAATATAAGATATCCTAAAAGGTAACTTGGAGAAAGGCTGTCTTGCATGGAATCAAGAAATAGTATGGCATTTTCGGATGAAGCTGTATCGCCTATCGAACGAAAGTATCCTACGCTGTATAATGTGTAAAGTACTTGAATTTCTGAATTCAGAGATAGTTCTGAGCAGCGAGCTAATTTTGGTTGAATTTCGATTGCCTCTCCCAATCTTCGGTCGTTTATCAGGTCGCGCCACGATTGCAGCTTAGTCATGAATTCTTGAATTTCGTCATCCGATAGCGGAACATCTTCGATGTTTAAAGTTTTTCTAATCTTTTTTAATGTTTCTGATGAAATGGGTTTACTTCCGCTTTCCAATTTACTGATGAAAGACGGATTTACTTTCATTTCTATGGACAGCACTTTTTGTGAAACATCAAGGAGTTCTCTGATTGCTTTAATTTTAGCATGAAGTTCCATGTTTGTCACCTCCAAAAAATGACCATATCTAATAAAATATTAGTTTTTAATTGTATCAGATAATTTAACATTTTTCAAGCTTAATATTCTGAACTAAGTATTATTTTATAAATTTAATCTACATAAAGTGACCATTTTAGCATTTTTATTGCTGATAAAAATTCAAAATTATATGCAACAGGTCAAGATTAATTGGTTGACTCTGAGAAAATAGAATGGTAAAGTAACAACAATTAGAATGTATTTGTAAGAGATATTTTAAATAAGAATCTTTATATAAAATCTTATGTCAACACACAAGCGAGGAGGAAATAGTGAATATAGCAATTCATCAGCCGGATTATTTTCCGTATTTACCCAGTTTTTATTTAATTTATTTGGTCAGCGATTATATTTTTTTGGATGATGCACAGTATACCACCTCCGGCATGAATAACTATAATAGAATCAAAACTCCTCAAGGTGAATGTCGTATAAAGATTCCTGTAGAGTATCATTTGGGTGATGCCATAAATGAAGTAAGAACAAAGGATGAGCTTGGATGGCGCTATAAACACGTAAAGATTATAGAGATGAATTATAAAAAAGCAAGCTATTTTAATGATTATTTTCCGTTGCTACGGGATTTAATATGCTCTGACTATACAAGTCTTGCTGAAAGAAATATTGATATTTGTGTACAGATTGCAAACAGATTCGGCATTGGATGTAAGTTTCATAAATCTTCCGAATTAGAAATTTACAGCAAAAAAGAAGAAAGAGTAATAGAGATTTGCCAATTCTTCAACAAAAAGACTTATATATCAGGCCATGGCTCCAGAGCTTATATTAATAAAGACAATTTTGACAGTGCGGGATTGAAGTTAGAATATAATTGCTATCAAGCTTTTGAGTATCCTCAACAGTGGGGCTGTTTTTTGCCCAACCTTTCAATAATTGACTATATATTAAATTGTGGGTTCGATTGGGACAGAGTGATGAAAGGTCAAATGGAATATACAAATAATCATAAATAATTAGGAGGATTGGAAAATGAAGGTGCTTACAAATGAAATCAAGCTGGAAATTAAAGAGTTGGTGTACGATTATTTAGTGGACGAATGTGACGTTGAAAAAGAGGACATTCACGGTCACATGTCGGTTATTTCGGATTTGGACGGTGATTCGCTTATGTTCGTTGAATTAGTAGAATCAATAAAAAAGAAGTATGAGCTTTCTATTGAAATGCAAAGCATAGGAAAATATTTATTAAAAAATCCGGCTGATACTGTGGATGAGGTTGTGAATGTATGTTATTTAGTGTATGAAAAAGAAAGCTCAATTGTCGATGAAGAATAAATAGGTGATTGAATGAAAGGGGAAGTAAAAGCGGCCCACATAGTAGAATATAGTGTGATAGACCATGAGAAAAGAATTGGATGTTTGAAAATAAATAACGGTACATTCAATACTATTGACAGCGGTGAATTTCTGGATTTGGAAGTTCTGGACCAATGGTTTTGGAAAAATAAGTTAAAGGGCTTATTGATTTTGGGGGCCGGGCGTCATTTTTCAAGCGGTGCAAATATTGAGCTAATCAAAAAGTATAGACACAAGCCCGATGCATTAGAAGAAACGCTTAATCAAGGAAACGGGATTCTTCATTACATCGAAAATTTACCTGCTGTAACAATAGCGGCGGTAAGAGGAGTGTGTTTCGGGGCCGGGCTTGAAATTGCCTTGTCTTGCAGGTATCGAATTTGCACGGAAAACGCATTGTTTGCTTTGCCTGAAGTTGAATTGGGGCTTATGCCCGGCATGGGCGGCTTAATAAGGTTATCTGATTTGATAGGGGGGAAAGCAGCTCTAAAATATACCCTGTCGGGTGAACGCATAGAGGCGTTTTTGGCTCGAGATTTAGGGATAGTGGATAAAATAAGCAAGAATAAAAATCTCGTTTCTGATGCTGTGGAATTAATAGATTCCTTAACCGGACAAATAACCTACCAGCAAGCTATGTGCATTTTTCAAGTTATTAATTCTTATGAAAAAAACGGTTCGCAAGAGTCTTATAAAATTCAAAGCAGACTTTTTACCGAGCTGGCAAAGCAAAGTTGCAAATTATTTTAAAGAATAACTAAATAATTCATTTGGAAATGGTCTATGAATAACGTATTTAATTATAAAAAACCAATAGTCATGAAAAGTAGTATTAGTATTAGTAAAAAAACTGCAACATTAGACAGTGTGTTTCGACAAGTATATAGGACAGACTATTGTATAAAATGGCTGTCTATGAAACCTATAGTTGAGATGCGCTGTAAAGAAGAAGTGCAGGATGTTGGCAGTATTTCTACTTTGTATTTTAGATGCCCATATTTTTATTATTATGTCAAGATAGAGCAAGTTGAGCATGGTCAATACATCAAAGGAACTTTGTTTGGAGCAGTAAGCGGTTTTTTGAGTATTGAATTGCACGAAGATGATGATTATATCACATTGACGTACACTTTAAGTATTCAAGGAAAAAATAAATTTATTCATTGGTATTATGTATTAACTTGTTTTCTTCCGCATGAGCCGTATATGTGGTGGAGACTTAAAGTATTGATGAATAGAGCTAAAAAAGCAGGGTGAAGTAAATTGGATGCAAACGAAATTCATTTAGAAGTACAAGGCCATGAATTAGATTCTTTTGGCCATGTAAATAATGCCGTTTATTTAAACTATTTGGAAAGTGGGCGCTGGCATTATTTTGACAAAATAGGTATTTTGGATTTTATGATGAAAGAGCGCATATACCCTGTTGTTATTAAACTCAATATAAAGTACATAAAGGAAATGAGAATGTTTTCCAAATTCTGTGTAAAAAGTGCATGGACTATTGAGGGACCTTATATCGTATCTAAGCAGGAGATAAGGATGAGGCAAGACGGCAAGGAAAAAGTTTCAGCTCGGGCTGTTGTGAAGATGATACTGGTGTCTGAAGAAAGAATTGTGCAGGACATACCCCAGGTGTTATATCATGCCATAGCAGGACCGAAGCAAAAGGACGGATGATGTGCGATGAAAACCCTCTCAATAAAGGTGTGGGAGACTGACTCTTTTCAGACGCTAAACCGCATTATAGACAAACAAGGAGCATGTGCAATAAATGTAATTTTGATTAAAGATGACATTTGTTCTTCTGTACCTAAAAATGCAGTTTATGATTTATTAGCGAAAATTCTTTTAAGAAAAGATTTGTGGATACTGGTGCTTGATTATAAAGCTGTATCAGCAGCGGAAGAATTTGCTTTGGGATTTGATTTTTGCTTTACAACAATTGAATGTAACAAGGGGAAATATATTAACAAACATATTTCAAGGTTTGAATTGGAAAAAGAAATTCTTGAGTTTGTTGAGCGTTTATTTGAAAACAAGAAAGATTCTACAGTAGATGAAATTTTGTTATTATTCAAGAAATACCGACGCAATATGGTGGCCGGAGGTGAAAAACGAAATTCTGCAATAAATGATGATGAAGAGGAAGCCGTAGCTTTTAACAGGCTTGTATGCAAAACAGAAGAGAGAAATAAAGATGAAAGCCGTTTGGAAGCTTTGACAGATTCGCAGCAGAGTGACGGATACAATGGAATTGAATATGAAGAAATAGAGGGTATAGCATATCTAAGTTTGTGCGCACCGCCCGCTAACATAATGACTCCTATTTTTTTTATAGAGATAACAAAAATAATAAATGAGCATGTACTTAATACCAAGATGCAAGGAGTTCTTATTTTTGGCAAAGGCAGGAATTTTTCTTCCGGAGCAAATGTAGAGCAGATTATCAGCTCTATTAAATTAGACTCTTCAAATTTTGAGGACGATGTTCATAGAAAAGATAAGTGGTATATGAAATGCAGAGAAGCGTTTATGAGGTTAAGTCAATTGAGTAAGCCTGTTGTCAGCGTAATTTCCGGTTTTTGTATAGGGTCTGGTTTTGAATTAGCTTTAGCATCAAATATGCGGGTTTGCGAGAAAAATGCTAAAATTGGGCTCGTTGAGTCAGGATTTAATCTTTTGCCCGGCTTACGGGGGACAATAAGGATGTCTGAAATTGTCGGACATCAAAAAGCACTTGAAATAATCCTTAAGGGTGATATTTTAGATGCCGAAGAAGCTTTGGCATTGGGCCTGGCAGATGTAATTGTATCCAGAAAAATGGGATTGGAATATGCAAGAGAGTTTATATTGAATAAGGTGATTAGATGAGTACTTACATAAAAATGTGTGGGTTAGGGTCGGTGCTTCCCGGGGACCCTGTGTCTTTTGACGAAATCAACGATTACTTGGGTGAATTTCCTCATGCATCGCAAAAAATACAAAAGTGGACCAAAAGAGTTCAGCCGATAATCAAAGAAATGTTGGGTATAAGCCATTGTCATTATGCTTTCGACAAAGAAACAAGAACATTTTTTGATGATAACTTGACTTTGTCGGTTAAGGCTGCAACAAAAGCTTTAGATATGGCCGGCATGAAGGCAAAAGATATTGAGTTGATTATTTATGGGGGAGCACATTCGGAGCAAATTCCGCCTATATCTACAAGAATACAGGAATCGTTAGGAATCCATAGATGTGCGGAATTTCAAATTCATTCTAATTGTACTTCTGTTTATAAGGCTATTAAGCTTGCTGATGTTATGCTGCGTTCCGGAGAGTATAAAAATGCTTTAGTAATTTCGTCCAGTATAGCAAGTTCATGTTTTATGCCTGAGTTTTATAATCAAGAGATTTTAACTAAAGATGATATTTTTTTAAGATGGTATCTATGTGATGGTGCGGGTGCGATTGTTTTTAATTCGCAAAAAGAGAAAGATAAAGGATTTTTTTTGGAGGACACATACATAGAATCATCGGGAGGCAATAAGCAAGCTGCTATGTATAATGAATTGCCTTATAGATGGAACAGTCCGCTGGAAAATTACACAACAGGAGCGCACCACATACGGCAAATTTATTTAAGCGATATGAAAGAGTTTGCACTGGAGGATAACGGCAAGACTATTTTTTATAATGCGCTTGGAAGAATGCTTGAAGATAAAAAAATTGATTTGAGCAAGCTTAAAAACTTTGTGGTAAATATGCCGTCCCGTTTTGTGCGTTCGTTCATTATTGATGAATGTTTGAATTATGGTATACAAAAAGAAAAGTTTTACAGCGCAATAGAAGATATAGGCTATGCAGGCCCGCCGGCGGCAATTATATCTGTCGATAGGCTTATAGATAATCAAGTTTTTGAAAATGAGGATTTGATTTTTAGTTTCGCAATGGAAGTGAGCAAATTTATGCAAGCCGGTTTTACACTGCGTTATTATGAATAATTTTCTTGTACATTGATTTAAAGTGATGAACAATAATATTTTAAAGGCGGGCGTTGATTGTGAAAATTTTATTTGTGAATCCTCCTATCCCTAAGAAAATACGTATGCTTGATTTTGTGGATGATGAAGTGAAAAAATCATTCGGACGTAGAGTTATGGTGGGACCGCCGTTGGCACTTAACGAGTTAGCCGGTATGCTGCCCGATGAAGAAATCATTATTCTTGACCAAAAAACAGAAGCAGACAATTTTCAGGATTATGATTTTATAGAAAGATATGAAGAAATGCTTAACAGTTTTCGGCCCGATTTTGTAGGAATCACTTGTATTGCGGCTCAATACAATTCGGTTGTAAAAATAATAAAACATACAAAGAAGTTAGCACCCAAAACGATTGTTAACGTGGGCGGGCTTTATGCCACGGCATGCCCCGAAAGTTTTGTTGGGCTGGGAGTGGACGTTATTTCTTTGGGTATGGGGAAGTATAGCCTGAAGCACATGATAGACATGCTAAAAATTTCACCCGATATAGAGAGGCTGAAAAAGATACCGGGCTTGGCATTTGATGTCAATGGAAGGATTGAAAGAACAATGTCAATTTGCTCTTTGTCCTACAAAGAGATAAAAGAAAACTATTTATGCGATGATGTAATGCCAAATCGTGAATTGACAGACCATTATCCATATATTATCAAGCAAATGAACAAAAGAATCCATTACATCAGCACTTCACAAGGCTGCAACTATAAATGTAATTTTTGCAGCATATGGCAGATGACAGACGGTAAGTACTTTACTAAAGATGTGGAAGCCATAATTATGGAATTAAAAACCATGGAAAAATACCCTATCATTAGGTTCTGTGACGCAAATACATTTGGCAGCGCAGAAGAGTCAAGGGAATTGTTCAAGCGCATTATTGATGAGGGGCTGAATAATCATTTTTACATGGCTGATGTGCGTACTGACTTTGTAGTAAAGCATCCCGATATTATGGAACTTGCTGTAAAAGCCGGTCTTAAGGTTTGCATTTGCGGATTGGAAGCTACGAGCGATGATGAACTTGCCGCATATGAAAAAGGAAGCAATGTTAATAGCATTGTGAAAGGATTGAGAATTCTTAATGAACTGGGTATTTATGTAAACGGTAACTATATAGTAAAGCCTGAATATGATAAAAGCGATTTTGAAAGTTTGGCCGAATTTGTCTATGAAAATCATATTTATCACTCAGGTTTCACAGTTCTTACACCTTTCCCCGGGACGCAGCTGTACGAAGAAATGAAGCCGGATATAACAATAAATGATTTGGATTTTTATAATCTTACTAATGCAGTAGTAAAAACAAAATTGCCCGAACAAGAGTTTTATGAAAACATTGGTAAATTATATAATGAAAGTAAAAAAAGCACCGAAAAATATTTTAATGAATTTAAATCCAACAAGGATTTGCTTGTAAATTAGAACCCGTATTCAATACTTCTCGAATTTCATTACGATTCTGTTGCATGTAGGTTCTTAGCATTATATAGAAGGTGATTATTATGAGAATAGGGATAGTGGGGTCAGGTAAAATGGGAAATGATGTGTTTAACCTAATCCGAAATTCGCAAGGAGTAGACAAAGCTGTTCTGATTTGCAGAAAAAATGAAACCTCCAAAGAAATAAACGAAAAAATAAAAAGCAAATATATGAAAAAAGTAAGCAGAGGGCAATTAACTGCAGAAGATGCCGATGAATTATCAAAAAAACTGTTTGCTTCCAATATGTATGAAGACCTTCATGATTGTGATATTGTGATAGAATCAGTGACAGAGGACCTTTGCTTAAAGCAGGGAATTGTTGAAAAAATAGAGAAAATGGTAAGCGAAACATGTGTGATTATGAGCAACACATCTTCGCTTAATATTAAAGATATTTTTGTTAATGTATCGATGAAAGAAAATTGTGCGGGGTTTCACTTTTTTTATCCGGTTTTAATGTGGCCCGCAGTAGAAATATGTTTTTTGAGTGACAAGAATAATGATGCAAGAAAAAAAGTGGAGAGTTTTGTAGAAATAATAGATAAAGTGCCGCTTCATTTATCAATAAGCAGTAATTTATTAATTTCTCGCATCTTGACGGCTATGGTGGCTTATTTGTATAGCATTTATGTGAATTTTCAGATATCACCTTCAGATATGGATTATTTTGTTAAAGACCAGATAATGGCATTTGGAATTTTTGAGACAATTGACGCATCTGGCTTTACGATTATTAAAAGCTGCCTGAATAATTTTAATTGTAAACAGCACGAGAATATAATGAGCAGTTTATTAAGCGTGATTTTATCGGCAGAAAACGCAGGATATAATTCTCTTAAAATTGCGTTGAATGCAGAGGGAAATAACTGTGTTGAAAAAAACGGCAAAAAGATGCGTTTTGATAAAAGCGAGGCTGCCTACTGTGTTAAGAAATTTATTGCTGATGAAAATGACAGGCACAGCAAAGCAAGCGGAATAAGAAGAGAAGAAATTGTAAGGGCACTAAGAGGCTCGATTGGGCTGCAAAATTAAGAGCAAAACAGCGTGCAAAATAATATTCGGGGGGTGTGTAAAATGGATAAAATTATAACAGTTATAACCGGCGTAGGCATGGTGACTTCGCTGGGCGTCAATGCCAAGCAAACATTTGACAATATGGTAAACGCTAAATCGGGAGTAAAAAAGATAACTCTGTTTGACCCGCAAAATCTACATACACACATTGCGGCGCAAGTCAGTGATGATTTTGAAGACATGGCTATCAATGTAATTAAAAAAAGAGATGCAAAAAAGATGACACGCTTAACCCGCATGGCCATGTTGGCAACAAATGAAGCTATAATTGACAGCATGATTAATTTTGATGAGTGCGATAAAAATAAGACAGCCGTGATTATGGGCGTAATAACTTCGGCTTATAACGATATGGAAAGGAAGTTATCTGATGACAATCTTATTGTGAAATCTATGTCAAATTCTTTAAGTGCATGGATTTCGATGAAGTATAAACTGCTAGGACCAAATTTCGGTGTTTCTACAGCATGTGCATCATCGGCATACGCAATACACTTAGCCCGCGAAATGATTGAGCGAAAACAGGCGGATGTTGTCATTGTTGGCGGTGCTGATTCACATATAAATGAAGAATGTATTTATGGATTCAATCAAATCATGGCTCTTTCAACAAAAAATGAAAGGCCGGAGGCTGCTTGCCGCCCCTTTGATAAGGGAAGGGATGGTTTTGTTATGGGAGAAGGGGCCGGGATTTTAGTGCTGGAATCAAAGGAACATGCCGAAAAAAGAAACGCAAAAATCTATGCTGAAGTTGCGGGAAGCTCTATAACATCTGAAGCTCATGATATCACGGCACCGCAAAAAAATGGTATAGGCATGTCATATACCATGAAAGAAGCATTAAAATCTGCTTGTATTGCAAAAGAAGAAGTTGATTACATTAATGCACACGGTACGTCCACTTATTTAAATGACCTTTATGAAACAATGGCCATAAAAGATTGCTTTGGAGACCATGCTTATAATTTGAAAATCTCGTCTTCCAAGTCGATGCTGGGGCATACATTAGGAGCTGCAGGAGTCATAGAAAGTATTGTATGTGCTTTAAGTATGCATAGTGGTATTTTGACCCCCACAATTAACTATGAAACACAGGACGATAATATGGATTTGGATTACATAGCAAATAATTCACTAACTTGTCAAACCAACATAGCAATTTCAAATTCATTTGGTTTTGGCGGACATAATGCAAGTATTGTATATAGAAAAATTTGACTTTAAGAAAAAACTGTGTTGTAAACGGCGGGATGGAGGTTGCCATGAAAGTTTATTTGGTTACAGGAGGAGCGGGTTTTATTGGCTCGAATTTTGTAAAATATTTATTTGAAAATGAAAAAAATATAAAGGTAGTTGTTCTGGATAAACTAACATATTCCGGCAACCTTGATAATTTGAAAGATGTTTGGGACCGTGATGATTTTAAATTTGTAAAAGGTGATATTTGTGACAGTAAGATAGTAGATGTGTTAGTTAGTGAAGCGGATGTAGTTGTCAATTTTGCTGCCGATGTAGCGGTTGACAGGTCGATTAATGATAGGATTAATTTTCTTAACACAGATATTTATGGGGTATACACACTGCTTGAGGCAGTATTAAAGCAAAAGGGCAGGATTCAACGCTTTATACAAATATCTACTGACGAAGTGTATGGCCAAATCATTGACGGAAGTTTTGACGAAGAATCCCATTTATATCCCAGAAACCCCTATGCAGCCTCAAAATTAGGGGGAGAGCGCTTGGCATATAGTTATTATTCTACATATGATTTACCTGTTATTATCACCAGAGCTTCGAATAATTATGGCCCGTGGGCGTATCCGGAAAAGATGATACCTTTGTTTATTACAAATTTAATCAGCGGGCATGATGTTCCGGTGTTTGGAAACGGAAAGCATGTAAGAGATTGGCTGTTTGTTAGAGACCATTGCAGTGCGGTTCATCTTTTAATCAATAACGGAAAAAATGGTGAGGCATACAATGTAGGCGGAGAACAAGAAATTCAGAACATTCTGCTTACTAAAAAAATAATATCGCTGCTGGGAATGTCTGACGACAGAATTAAACATGTAAAAGACCGGCCGGGACATGACCTGCGGTATAGTTTAAATTGCGATAAAATCAAAGCTTTGGGGTGGAAGCCTGAATATGATTTAGAACAAGGCTTATTAAAAACTGTTAACTGGTATTTGCAAAATGAAGATTACTGGGCGCCTTTAAAAGAAAAGATGGATAAACGATACATCACCGGATATTGGAATGATAATAAAGCAGTTGATAATCTAAACCAGCAGTAATATAACGCACTAAATATTAAACTTGCCGTTAGCGAATGTGTCGCAAATGGTGGAATTGAGGCGGATATGAAAGGCATTATACTGGCGGGTGGAACAGGAAGACGGCTTGACCCATTAACAAGGATAACAAACAAGCATTTGTTACCTGTTTATAAAAAACCAATGATAATGTATCCATTGGAAACAATGATGCAATCAGGAATTTCTGAAATTGTTATTGTTACATCGTCAGAATACATAGGGCATTTCTATCGTTTGACAGGAAACGGAACAGAATGGGGAATTAATATTCGCTATGCAATCCAAGAAGGAAATGTCGGGACCGGAGCGGCTTTGTTATGTGCAAGAGGCTATGTTGAAGATGATGATTTTATGGTTATCTTAGGAGATAACATTGTTAGCGGAACAATATCCAGCTATATAAAAGATTTTGAAGCGGAGAGAGACGAATTTGATGCTAAAATTTTTGTAGCATCGGTTAAGAATCCGGAGAGTTATGGCGTTGTTGAGATAGACGGCAATCGTATTGTAAAAATAATCGAAAAGCCTGAAAATCCTTTTTCAAACTATGTAAACACCGGACTTTGGATTTTTAAGCCTGATATTTTCAAATTGTGTGAAGATTTAGTCTTGTCGCAGCGCGATGAATATGAAATTACAGATGTATTAAACAATTACGCCCAAAAAGGAAAGCTAACGTACACACTTTTGGATTGTGAGTGGGCAGACGCAGGGACTTTTGAAGAACTATATAGAGCTTCAAATATGATGTATTATTTAGAAAAAAATAAAATGCGCGAGGTGTAACAACATTGTGAAAACTATTTTATTTGTTAATTTTCCTGTTTCGGGGCATATCAATCCGCAGTATGAAATCTGCAAAGAATTAGCGTCAGAAAATCATGTCATATATCTTACTGCCGAGCGTTACAAACAAAAATATGAGGATATACCAAACCTTACTGTAGCTGCTTATCCGGCCGAGTTTATGGAGTTTTATGATGAGTTGTTGAAACAGTCAGTTCTTTCTGAGAAGTTTATGGCTTTGTTATATGTTTTCTATTCTTTGACAGACAAAGTGATAGATTTTGCAATGGAGTACATAGGTCAATTAAAGCCTGACCTTATAGTGTGCGATGCATTGGCTCTATGGGGAAAGATGGCTGCTCGGTATTATAATATTCCGTGCGCACTATTTTTTGCAAGTTTCATGGGAGATACAAATTTCTTACGCAAAAGCCCTACATTCTTATTTGGCATGATGAAATCTATTTGTTTGGATTTTGGGTATATCCAGAAATTTAGTAAGATAAAGAAAAATATGGAAAAGAAGTATGGAGATGTAGTTGATGGTATGTCAAACATGATGTCGCACCAGGGTTTATTCTCAATTGTGCATACATCTGAGCAGTTTCATCCATACGGCGACCAATACCCTGATAATGTGCATTTCCTTAGGCCAAGCATGTTTAGTGAAACTAAAATAGTTGGCAAGAGAGACACCATATTTATTGGCATAGGAACCATAGCTTCCAGTGATAATTTTTGGGATGTGTGTTTAGACGCTACCAGAAAATTAAATTATCGTGTAGTAATCTCCTTTGGAAATAATCCGCACAATAAAGTAAATAAAGCAAAGCTGCGCCAAAATGTAGAAATTTATGATAATCTAAGCCTTGAACGCTATCGCGAAGAGTTGATGCGTTCGGAAATATTTATTAATCATGGCGGGTTTAATGGTGTCATGGATGGAATTATTGCTGAAACAAAAATGTTGATTTATCCAAAGACCGTGGAGACTAAAAATAACGGCAAAATTATTGAGGACTTTGGATGCGGAAAAGTCTATCCCAAAGGCGAATTTCTTGCTGAAAAATTAGAAAAAGAGATTGAGGAATTACTTAATATGGACTGCAAGGAGAACTTGTGGAAGCTGAAAGAGTCATTTATAAATTCAGAGACTTGCTTTGATGTTGCAGCATCTTTAAGAAAAGAATATCACATATAGTGCTTAGGACAAGCAGGAAGGCATATCTTGCCGTAAACTTGGTGTGTCTTCTAAAACAAAAAATGGAGAAATTCCACGAATTTAATACAGAGGTGAAAACATATGGACAAGATATTAGTGGTAGCATCTCATTATGATGATGAGGTTTTGGGCTGTGGAGGCACTATTATTAAGCATGTTTCCAAAGGTGATGAAGTCAACATTGTTTTTTGCTGTGTTGGGGAATCGGATCATTTGACCAAAGAAATGTCTGAAATTAGAAAGAGCCAAGCTCAAATGGTAGCGGAAAAGCTGAAGATAAAACAAGTAATTATTTTGGATATTCCTCTTATAATGGCAGAAACTTTGCCGCAACTAGAAGTTGTAAGGAAACTTCTGCGAACATTAAACCAAATACAGCCACAAATTGTTTATACTCACTTTAATGACGATATAAATTCGGATCATAGGGTAATAAGTAATGCTATGTCTGTTTGGTTAAGGCCCTCCAAAATGCCTTTTATCAAATCGGTATATCAATATGAGGTATTTGCCTCGACAAAGAACTTCACGCCTAATCATTATGTTGATATAGGTTTACATATGGAACAAAAATTAGAAGCACTCGGTATGTATACAACGGAAATTAATGTGCAGACAAGGTCTATTGAGACTATAAGGTCAAACGGAAGATATAGAGGAAGCGAAGTAAACTTGGAATATGCGGAAGCGTTCAATGTGTATTATCAAATATCTTGAGCATGAATAAAATTAGCTATGCTTAAAGAGGGTGGTTATGATGACAGTTTTGATAACAGGCGGAGCAGGGTATATCGGCAGCCACACATGTCTTGAGCTTATCGAAAAAGGCCATAATGTGGTGATTGTTGACAACATGTCGGGTAGTAGGGCAGAGTGCGTAAGCAGATTAAGGCGGATTTCCGGCGTGGATATACCGGTTTATTGGAATGATTTGCAGAATGAAGAGCAGCTTGACAAGATTTTTACAGAGTACGAAATTGATTGTGTGCTTCATATAGCTGCACTTAAAGGTGTCGGTGAATCAATACTAAAGCCGCTTGTATATTATAGAAATAATTTACAATCTACTATGACATTATGTGAAGTCATGGAAAAACACGATGTAAAGAAATTAATTTTTTCATCGTCGGCCTCGGTTTACAGTAACGAAAACGAAATGCCTATCACCGAAAAGTCTACGACGGGCAACTGCTCGACGCCATATGGCTGGACAAAATATATGTGCGAGCAAATACTAACTGACATTGCCGCCGCCGGTCCCGATTGGTCAGTTATTATCTTGCGTTATTTTAATCCGATTGGCGCACACGCAAGCGGCGATATCGGTGAGGATTTGGCAGGTATGCCAAGCCAACTTTTGTCAAGAATCACTCAAACAGTCTTGGGCAAGTTTGAAACAATGCCTGTTTACGGCACAGATTACCCTACGCCTGACGGAACTTGTTTATGCGATTACACCCATGTCACCGACATTGCAAAAGGCCATTCGGCTGCTGTTGCATACTCCCGAGAGCACAAAGGTGCAGAAGTGTTCAATCTTGGCACAGGACGAGGAGTAAGCGTTTTTGAGGTGATAAAGGCATTTGAATCTGTAACAGGTGTTATTGTGCCGAAAACACTGATGAGTCGCCGGCCCGGGGATTTACCGGCAGTTTACACCACAACTGATAAAGCCGCCAATATTTTAAATTGGTGTGCCGAAAAGACGATTGAAGATGGATGTGCAGACAGCTGGCGTTGGCATAGCAAGAATCCGGAAGGATATGGGTTTTAGAGCCTGTTCAAAATCTATCTTCACACAGTTTGAACAGGCTCTTAGGCTATTTCCATGAAAGGAGAGTGCTGTGGTGAAAGATTTTCATGAAGTGAAAGATAAATATTTGTCTGATACAAAGACGAGAAGGCGTTCGTTATTGGTTATTATGGCATTGGCATCTACATTTACGCCTACACTGCTCTTTGCATTTATGAAAATGCCTTTTATCGGAAGTGTATTTGAACATATTTTTGAAATAAGCTTTTGGGGTCTTTATTTTCATATTATTGGGGTAATACTGGGCATCACCTATATCATTTCACAGTCTGCCTGCTATAGGATGAAAGGGAGGCCAAAGAGTGTTTCGGGGTTGATTTTTGCGATTATTTCAACTTTGGTGCCGATTGTTCGGTGGGCAATTATAATATTATTTTATCAACAAGGCTTACTAGAATTGTTTACTTGAAATTTCATAAAAAATTGCATAAAGGTGATGAAATATTATGAATCAAGAAAATGTATGCTTTTTTTTACCGGGAATAGGCGACAATTACCAAGAAAAAATGAGAATAGTAATGGAAAGGCATGGCGATTACTTAACGTCGCTGGCAAACAAGGTTAAATCCGCATTCGGAATAGAAATTATGCCGTATTTGCTTAACAACCAAAACGCAGACGATTTGCTGACAGTGTGGTCGAGCAATTATGTTTGTGATTATTTAACATATCAAGTGATGCGTGAAGAAGGAAAAGTTTTGCCGAAAGTTTTGCTTGGGTATAGCATGGGACTTATAACATGTGCCGCATGCAGTCAAGTATTTTCTTTTGAAGATGGAATAACTATTTTAGATGAAATAATAAAGTACCGCAGTATATATGAAGATGAATCGATGGTAATAATTATCGGATTGAAGAAAGAAACCATTCTAAGTGCGATAAGACAAGCAAATATGCTTGAGAAAGTGTTTATAGCCTGCGAAAATAATGAATTATGCTATGTTCTGTCAGGCGCGAAAAAAGATAATTTATTTATCGAAAAAGAGTTAATAAACCGCGGCTCAATAAAAACAAAACATATGGAAACGCATTTTGCGTTTCATTCACCATATATGATGCAAGGGATTGAAAGGCTGAATGAAGCTTTGGCCAGAATATCATTTAAAGAATGTGTCATTCCGATATTTTCTCCTATAAAAAAATGCGAAATTTCAATTGGCGATAATGTGAGAGAGGAATTGATAAAAAACATGTATTCAACGATAAAATGGCGTGAGAGTGTCGAAAACATTGCAAAAGAGGAAATAAATATGTTTTTTGAGCTGGGATTTAATAAAGGGCTTACCAAGATGAGTAAATCTATATGTCCTGAAAAGATATTTACAAGTTTTGTGTAATATAGGTTGTGATGTGTTATGCGGTTATTTTTCCGCAGTACTACTTGGGTGCAGGCTTTAAAAATAAGGAGCTAAAAGATGAAAATAAGTAATCAAAAAATAGCGCATGTAGATTTGAGTTCATCAAACGTCAAGTTTGAAGAAATTGACAATGAAATGCGTAAAAATTATATTGGCGGCGGCGGGATAAACACAAAAATTCTTTATGATTCGGATGCTATGTATCACGACCCCTTATCTGATAAAAATGTATTGGTGTTTGGTGCCGGATGTTTGGTGGGCACAGGCGCAATGTCGTGCAACAGGATGGTGGTCAGTGCTAAAAGTCCGTTGACTGATATGTATGGAGATTCAAATGTTGGAGGAAGCTTTCCGATAAGAATGCGCAGTGTGGGAATAGATCACTTGGTTATATCAGGAAGAGCATCAGAGCTTGTATATCTTTTGCTTAAAGCTGACGGCACAATTGAAATTTGTCCCGCAGAAGGACTGCGCGGCAAGCATACCAATGAAACCGTAGATATTCTCGTTGAGCGCCATGGTGATAAATGCGAGGTAGCATGTATTGGCATGGCCGGAGAAAATATGGTTTTATATGCCAGCGTAATTATATCCAAAATTCATGCAGCAGGCAGAATGGGAATGGGCTGCGTTATGGGAAGTAAGAATTTAAAGGCTATTGTTATAGAATACAATGAAAAAAAATTTGTTGCACATAGGCCCGAAGAGTTTAATAATGTTCGTTTTAAGTGGGTAAGTCAAAGTAAAAAAGCAATGCATACAAAATTAGGACAGGTATATGGATCATTATTTTTGATGGAAATAAATATGAAGAACAAGCAGTTGCCGGTAAAAAACGCAATGCAAGGTACTGCTGAAGATGAAGAAAGTATTCTGCCGGATATGTTTAAAGTTAAGCATCAGACAAAGAAAATAACATGTCACAGCTGCCCTGTGGCATGCTCAAAAAGCTATGGTATCAAAGAAGGGCGTTTTAAAGGCGAAAAGGGAAGCCGTATGGAATATGGGGCCGCGGTGATAGGGCCATATTTGGGAATATATGAATGGGATAAAATCATACATCTTAAACTATTGTGCGACTATATCGGCGTTGACACAATAGAAATGGCTTCGTCGGTTGGTCTTGTATTGGAAGGATTTGAAAAAGGGCTGATTGACGAGGGATTGGTAGGCAGAAAAGTAAGTTTTGGAGATATAGATGATATTGAGTATCTTGTACGTAAGATGGCGCAACGCGATGGCATAGGGAGTCATATAGCAAATGGGGCTTATCGTGCAGGGAATAGCCTTGGGTGTGCAGATTATGCATTTTGTATTAACAAATCCAGCACAGCTTTGTGTACCAATAAAAGATTGGTTAGGTCTTTAGGTTATATAACTTCCACAAGAGGCGGCGACCATTTAAAAAGTTTTGCGTTTTCAATGCAGAACGGGGGCTATTACATAGCAAGGCACCTTTTCAAGATTAAGAATGTGAAAAAGCAGCTTGATACAACCGATAAAGTTGGAAGGGTGCTGTGGTGGCATGAAAATCATAAAAATGTGGTCGATGCCATTGGCTTGTGTTTGTTTGCTATGCAGGGGCTTACTTATATGGGCTGTGCTTTTTTTGATGATTTTGCGGAAATTATTGGGTCGCAATATGGATTTTATTGTAATGAGGTTGATATATTAAAGGCAAGCGAAAGAATTTATCAGTTGCAAAATTCATTTAATGTGAACTGCGGACTTAGTTTGGGGGATTACAAGTGGCCTATACGCAAAAAAGAAGATGGATTGGATGAAAGATATATTGCCGGCAGTGTAATAAAAAGCAGGGACGAACCGGGGATGCTGCCTGAATACTTTGCATATCGCGGATTGGAAATGGGAATACCTTCCTATGAGAAATTTTCGGAATTAGAAATGAGTGAGTATTTTGAAAGAGCGCAATGTGTGCATTCCAAGACTGCAAAATCATTTGATGATATTTTGAAAGAAGTAAAAATTACTGTACGTTTTAAATTGAAAGATAGGATTTATGTAAATTTAAGCAGTAAGTTAATGGGCAAATTAATACAAAAAAAGAGCGAAAAAACTCAAAAGAAAATAAAAAAGAAATTATATAGTGCGGATAAACAAAATTTATGAATTTATGAGGTTTATACTAACTTGCATTGTTATTTTGTTCACATGAGGAATATACCCATTAAAGACAGGCATAAATTAGTATTATCATTGTTAAGCTCGCATTATAAATGCAGGGTTGATTATAAGAATTTTAAACGAGACTCTTACAATAAACCATACATTGATAGTTGTACAGGGAAAGTAGAGTCTTTTAGTTATGCTCACACAAAACAGTATTTAGTGATGCTAGCAGGAAAGGATGGTGCGGTGGGCGTAGATGTGGAGGATATAACAAAACCAAGAAAGGGACTGCACTTATTGAAAGATGTTTTTTCAAAAGAAGAGCATAGTTTTATAAACAGGCTTGATTCTGTGAGGTTTAAAGAGGAAATATTAAAGATATGGGTGCAGAAAGAGGCAATCGGTAAAGCGCTTGGGGTAGGCATTATGTATGATATGGCTTCTGTAACGGTGAGCGAGTTGTCTCATGGATGTTTTAAGAAAGTCTTGGTACATGATAAAGCAGTATATACGGGATTTTTAAGATTAAAAGAGTGCTGTGTGGGACTTGCGTGGCATGGAAATGAGGGAAAATAACAGATGCTGTGTTTGGCATTGGTATACCGGGATGGAAAGTACGAAAAAACGCAGCTGGAAGTGAACGAGGAATCCCAATTATACATATACGCTAATGATAAAAAAATTGCTTCAATGACGGCAAGTCCTTTTATGTTAAATGAATTACTTGTAGGATATCTGTATACAGAAGGGTATATCAACAGCGAACAGGACATAAAAGATATACGAATTGACATAAAAGGTGATGAATTTCATTTATATTCAAGCATCAAGAAAAATGCTCCAAGAAAGGAGAATACCGGTCAAATTAGCTGCAGTCTGCATCTTGATGCGCATGGCCTTACAAGTTTAGTTAATAACTGGCAACAAACAGACAGTTTATATAAGAAATGCGGCGGTATTCATTCGGTGGCTCTGGGAATACAGGATGAAATTCTTGCCCTGGGAGAAGATGTTGGGCGTTACAACTCGCTGGATAAATTAATAGGGTATTGCTTGTTGAATAAAATAAAAATGAATGATAAAATTTTGATTTTTAGCGGCAGATTGTCTTTGGGGATAATTCGTAAAGCATATAAATCAAAAGCTGAGATTTTAATTTCGCGTTCGGCTGTAACAGAAAGTGTGGTAAATTTTGCGAGAAAAAGCGGACAAACTTTGGTGGGATATGCAAGAGAAAGTGGTTTTATAATTTATGCGCATCCTAAAAGAATAAAAGAATAAAGGAGAGTAAAAGTAAAATGAAAAAAAAGACATTATTTATTATTATCGTGGTTTTATTGGTTTTAGGAGCAGCGGGTGCAGGGTTTATGGTAATCTTGAGCCAAGAAAGAAGCAGAGTAGAAGAATTTGAATATAGTTTAATTGATATGCAAAATGTTGCAGACGGAATTTTTGAAGGAGAAGCCTCAACTCTTATGGTGAGCGTGGCGGTGTCTGTGGAAGTGTTTGATAATGCTATCGCAAGTATAAGAATTTTACAGCATGACAATGGGTTTGGGGGAAGAGCAGAAGCTATAATATACGATATGGTTGCGCTTAATTCCCATAATGTGGATGCAGTGTCCGGAGCAACTATTTCCAGCGAGGTAATTAGGCAGGCCGTATATCAGGCATTGAGAAAAGGTTTATAAAAATAATGAAAAAATTTGATACTGTTGATATGGATGAAAGAAAAGATACTGAAAAAATATACTTGCCGCACATGCTGCTTATAGGTGCTACCAATCGCAATGTGGGAAAAACGACCCTTGCTTCGGCAATTATCAATAAATTTAAGCATCACTATCCAATAACGGGACTGAAAATAACGGCAATAACCGAGGGCAACCACGGATGCCCTCGCGGAGTAAAGGGATGCAATGTTTGTGCAAGCTTAAAAGGCGATTATGATTTTGCAGAGGAAAAAAATTCCGCAAAACCAAAGGACACCTCTCTTTTGCTGGCCTCGGGAGCAGAGAAAGTGTTTTGGCTAAAGGTAAGAAGAAGCCGCCTTTATGAAGGAATAATGTTTGCCATGAAGAATATAGAAAAAGATACACTGATAGTTAGCGAATCTAATAGCGCAAGGTCCGTCGTTGTTCCGGGTGTATTCTTAATGATTGATAATAGCCGCGAAAGTGTAGAAATTAAGGAAACTGCCAGAAATGTAATGGCATATTCAGATATGATAATACCGTATAAAGACATGTTGGAGGATATTGACGGCTTTATTGATTGCATAAGAGTTAGAGAAGAAAACAAATCATTTCACTTTTTTGCTGTTAAGCATTGACACACCAACTATGTCTTGTCAAAAATGCATAGCCTTAGGCGCCCTAAGCATAGTGAAGGGTTAGGCTTCTAAGAAATCAACTATAACACTAGGAGGCAATGCTTGAAATGAGGAAAGGAATTATTACTCACTCTAAGCCAACAATATCCATTGCGCAGTTTCTTTATTTATCCAAGTTGTATTTCGCCAGACATTTTGCAACAGGGAAGCCGGCGGCTGAATTAGGGAAAAATTTGTGCGGCTTCTTTAACAGGCAGCATTGCGCCGTTGTAAACTCCGGAACATCTGCTTTGCATTTGCTGTTAAAAACATTGATTACAAGCACAGACGACAAAATACTTTTGTCCGGCTATTCATGCTATGATATTGCCAATGCCGTTTTGCTGGCCGGAGGAAAGCCCATATTTCTTGATGTAGACGAAGAAGGGCAATTAAAAAGAGAATGCATTGCAAAACATATTGATAACCACGTAAAAGCAATAATAATTTTGCATAATTTTGGGCATCCGTGTGTAATACCAAATCTTGATGAATTTAATATCAGGATAATTGAAGATTGTACCCATAGTTTCAAGAATTATTATGAATTTTCGGATGTGATGGTATCTTTAGGTGCAACAAAGTTTGTTTCGGGCGTTGAGTGCGGAGTTGTCTTGACAAGCAGAGATGAAGTTCATCAAAGAATCCAGGGCTATTTAACGACAACCGGGGAAATAAGATATCCTTATCGCGAATCGGATTTTCATGCCGGAATTGCGTTAATGCAGTTTAAGGAGATAAATAAATATATCAAGAAAAGAAAAGCAATTGCAGGCTTTTATTACAATAAGCTGTCGGCGGTAATTGATAATTCTGCATTGCCTAATATGAATGGAGATTTTTTGCCTTACAGGTTTGTAATAAAGCTAAGAAATAAGGATGAATGTGACCAAATTTTGCAATTTTGCCGTGAACGCGGTGTAAGATGCGAAAGGCCGGTGATTCCGCACAAAGATGCTTTTAAAATCGACGGGGTCAGGAAGGTATATGAAAGGTTTTTGTCTATGCCCATATACCCATCCTTATCATTCGGCAACCAACGCAGGGTTATGAAAATCTTAATTCAATACCTTGCACAACATAATTAACCTTAAATTAAGTGTAAAAATCAAGGAGTAGATATGAAGTCTATAATTGAAGTCAAAAATCTTACTAAAAAATACGGAAACTTTACAGCGGTAAACAATATATCGTTTGACGTGGCTGAAGGTAGCATTTTTGCATTTTTAGGGCCAAACGGTGCAGGAAAAAGCACTACTATAAATACTTTATGTACAATATTTGAAAAAACAGAAGGCTTGCTGCTGATAGATGGAAAAGATGTAAGCAAGCAAAAAAATGAAGTGAGAAAAAGAATTGGTGTTGTTTTCCAAGAGGCGACTTTAGATGTTAAGATGACCGTGGAAGAAAACCTAAAAATGCACTGTGATTTTTATAATGTTCCGAAAAGTGAAATAGAAGAAAGAATTTGTTTTGTGCTTGGCCTTGTAGATTTACTGAAATGGCGCAAAAATTCTGTTTCAAACTTATCCGGCGGCATGAAACGCCGTGTGGAAATTGCACGCGGACTTATGCACTATCCCAAGGTTTTGTTTTTGGATGAACCTACAACGGGGCTTGACCCGCAAACACGGGCTAACATTTGGGAATATATTGTGAAACTTCAAAAGGAGAAAAATATAACCATATTCCTGACAACGCATTATATGGATGAAGCAGAAATTTGCTCCAAAGTTGCGATTATGGATAATGGAGTTATCATTGCCAACGACACACCCTTTGCTTTGAAAAAGAAATACACAAAGGACAGAGCATATATCACTACGCACGAACCTGCTCTGCTGGAAGAGTTATTGGAAAAGTCAGGCGTACACTACATAAAAAAAGAGAATTATTACCGTGTGGATGCGGATGATGTCCGGTCACTGTTACATATTTTAAGCAAACAGAAAGAGGCTATTGTAGATTTGGAAATTAAGAAAGGCACGCTGAATGATGTATTTTTAGAAATTACAGGAAGAGAGATAAGGGAAGGCGGTAACAGATGAGAATAATATATGCGTTGTGCCTAAGAAATATAAGGGCTTTTTTGCGTGATAAAACGCGTGCGGTTTTCACGCTTCTTTTTCCTTTGTTGTTTGTATTTGTTTTCAGGGAAATCTTCTCAAATGAATTTATTGATAACCCAGTAACATTTATACTTGCAGGTATAGTCATGGTTACTGTTTTTGACTTTGCGCTGCGTATATCATCGTCAACAATAGACGATATTGTTTCGGGTTTTATGAAGGAAGTTTTGGTATCGCCTGCGCCGCGAATAAGCATAGCGATAGGGCAGTTTCTTTCTTCCGCTTTGATATCAATGATACAAGGGCTGATAATCCTTGGAGTTGGCTTTTTTATTGGGCTTAGGGTAACAACGCCGTTCACAATTGTATATGCTTTGTTGGCGATGGTCGCTATTGGGCTTGTATTTGCCGGTTTTGGCTTGTTTCTTGCCGTGACTTCAAAAAGTACGCAGACCTTCCAAGTTATAACAATGACTATTACCACACCGATGACATTTATTTCAGGCGCATATATCCCCTTATCTTTCTTGCCGCAATGGCTTGTAAATGTAAGTTATTTCAACCCGCTTACATATGCTGTGGCTTTATTCCGCGCCATTATTTTAGAACAAACGAATTATTCTCAATTTGACTTGATAAATAAAGGTTTGGCTTTTGAGATAGGCAGTTTTACAATTACACCATTTATATCATTGATTATATTGGTGGCGTTTGGCTTGCTGTTTATGGTTTTATCCACTATGAAGTTTTTGAGGCTGGACTTTTCAAGAATTAATCGTAACAAAGGCGATGAAATAAAAATGTAAATTTTATGGACGGCATCTTGCTTGCATTAATCCTGCAAATGTGATGCCGTGCCTACACTTCGGATTTGCTAAATACTCCCGAAAGGTTGCGTGAGAATGTCTGAATTAACACATTTTGACTCTAAAGGTAATGCTGTGATGGTCGATATAAGCAAAAAGGAAAAGACTGACAGACAAGCAGTGGCTGTCGGGCGGATTAAGATGCTACCTGAATGTTATCGGAAAATTCGGAAGGGTGCTTTGCATAAAGGAGATGTGCTTGGCGTCGCACGGATAGCAGGAATAATGGCAGTTAAGCAAACCGCATCACTTATACCGCTTTGTCATACCTTACTTATTGAACAAGTATCTATTGATTTTAATTTTGACAACCCGGAGTGTTGCATACGAGTTGCATGTACAGTTAAAACCACCGGAGCCACCGGTGTTGAAATGGAAGCGCTTACTGGTGTCAGCGTAACATTGCTTACCATCTATGATATGTGCAAAGCAGTTGATAAAAGCATGGAAATTGGAAATATTTATTTGGCTGAAAAAGCAGGCGGTAAAAGTGGATTGCACTATGCAGACTGGCTATAAAAAGTTAATAGCAAAATAAAAAATATTTTATCCAATATGCGCCCGAAGCGCATCGCATTCTTGAAAGTGCCGTCAAGGGTGAAATGAATGCAAAAAGTGGGACTTGCAATGGTTATGCGAGATGAATTTTGGCAGTTTTGCGAAGTTGTTCTGCCCTGTCCTCATCAAAACGACCGCGGCTATGTTTTCTTAGTAGTTTACAAATCTCTTTAGTGCCAATAGAAGGGAACGAAATCTGAACTCTATTCGCTTTTTGTGCTGTAGCGTAGTTGATGGCTTTAAGCAACAAAAGAATACAACTTTATTATACAAGGGAGATGACCATATGAGGGATTCTCATGACCGCCTTATTGATTACATGCGTGTATCAATAACCGACCGATGTAATTTGCGGTGCAGATACTGTATGCCGGATGATCTTCCATTGTTATCACATGATGATATTTTACGATACGAAGAAATTATCCGGCTGTGCGAAATATTTGCGAAAATAGGTATAAGGGCAATTAAAGTAACGGGCGGAGAGCCGTTAGCGCGTAAAGGCTGCGTCGAATTTATCGGAGAATTAAAAGCGCGCACCGCAATAGAACATGTTACACTGACAACAAATGCCGTTTTGCTTGAACCTTATGTGGAAAAATTGGCCGGATTAAAGCTTGACGGAATAAACATAAGTTTGGACAGTCTGGATTCGGAAACTTACAAGAAGATTACCGGGAAAAATGAATTTCATCGAGTGTGGCGGTCTTTAAATGCTGCTGTAGAAGCGGGGCTGTGTGTTAAAATAAATATGGTTCCGATAAAAGGAATAAACGAAAGAGATATAGTGTCAATTGTGCGTCTTGCAGAAACTCTTCCAATTAATGTACGCTTCATAGAGCTTATGCCAACCGGCGTTAACAATGGCTTCAAAGGCATCTCAGGCATAGAAATCAGGCGTCTGCTCCAAAAAATATATTTGGACTTGACGCCGGACCTATCTGCGTATGGATTTGGCCCGGCAAGCTATTTCAAGAGCAAACTGCTGAAGCGCAGTATCGGTTTTATCAAATCATTTGACAACCATTTTTGCGAAAGCTGCAACAGGGTTCGGCTGACAAGCGAGGGATATTTGAAGCTGTGTCTTTATCAAGAAGACGGGCTTGAATTGCGCAGGATGCTTAGAAGCGGCGCAAGTGACAACGAAATAGAAGCTGCCATAGCGCAAGCAATTTATCAAAAACCAAAACACCGCTATGTTAATGCCAATCAAAATGGCGAGATTAAAAAGATGTCGCGCATAGGAGGATGATTATGACGAAAATAACAGGCATTGTAAAAGCAGTTTGCATAAGTGATGTTAAAGGCGTTCAAAAAAGAAACGTAGTAAGTGCTTGCTTTCATAACGGATGGGGAATTGAGGGAGATGCCCACGGCGGAAGCTGGCACAGGCAGGTAAGTTTGCTATCTGACGATAAAATAAAGCAGTTTAATAAGCTTGGAGCTGATGTCGCTTATGGTGATTTTGCGGAAAACATGGTTGTGGACGGCATTGAATTTGCCGACTTGCCGGTAGGTGGATTATTGAAGTGCGGGGATGTTCTGCTGGAAATAACACAAATAGGTAAGGAATGTCATAATCACTGTCAAATATACTATAAAATGAATGATTGCATTATGCCAAGGGAAGGTGTATTTGCAAGAGTGTTGCATGGAGGAACGATTACTGTGGGCGACAGTATGGAGTTTGTTATGCAAAAGTTGCGGCAGTTTCGCGCGGCAGTTGTAACATTAAGTGATAGAGGGTCGCAGGGCATTCGAGAAGATGAAAGCGGTCCGTTGATAAAGCTAATGCTGGAAGAAGCAAGCTATTTTGTCGAAGAACAAATATTGCTGCCCGATGACCGAAAACAGCTTGAAGAAACCCTTATTGATTTATCGGACAGGCGTCAGATTGATTTAATCCTGACAACAGGCGGTACAGGCTTTTCGCACCGTGACATTACTCCGGAAGCGACACTGGTTGTTGCACAACGCTTAGCGCCGGGCATTGCGGAAGCTATACGCTTCTTTTCGGCTCAAATTACAGGGTATGCTATGCTTGGACGCGGAGTATCGGTAATACGGGGCGGCACACTGATTGTCAATCTCCCGGGCAGTCCAAAAGCAGTGCGGGAGAGCCTAAAGTATGTTCTTCCGTATCTGGGGCACGGTATCGAAATTTTGCGCGGCAATGTTGAAGAATGCGCGTTGGTGACAAATAACATAGTAAATATGAATACATAGGTTCTAAGTTTTTGGGCATATGTGCCATTTATTAGAGTGTTTTTGAACAAAAATATTTTTTAAAGGATGTGTATAACATGAAGAAGAAAATGTTGGCGGCTGCGCTGATGTGCGTAATGATAGGGGTTTTGCTTGCAGGATGTGCAGGAGACGAGACCAGCCAACCGGATGCCGCCCAAAGTAAAGGCAGGGTTATTCTTGCCACTACTACCAGTACTCAAGACTCCGGCTTGCTGGAATTTATACTTCCGGTGTTCACTGCCGAAACAGGTTGGGAAATTTATGCGATTGCCGTTGGCACCGGAGAAGCCTTGCAAATGGGCCGCGATGGAGAAGCGGATGTGCTGCTGGTTCATTCCCGTTCTGAAGAGGATAGGTTTGTTGCGGATGGATATGCCGAAGCGCGCTTTGATGTCATGTATAACGATTTTATTATTGTAGGCCCGAAAGACGGCCCTATTGCACATAATCATGACATTGAGATGACCTTCAGGAGAATAGCGGAATTAGAACTTACATTCATCTCGCGCGGTGATAACTCCGGCACTCACATGAAAGAAACGGAAATTTGGCAAGCGCTTGGAACTGACCCGTTAAACAATTCCAATTACATGAGCGTCGGGCAGGGCATGGGCGCAACATTAGGAATGGCGATAGAGCTTAACGCGTACACTCTGACTGACAGGGCTACATGGCTGAATTACGCTGACAGAGGGGATTTGATAATCATTTGTGAAGGCGCAGAAATTTTGTTTAATCCTTATGGTGTTATTCCTATATACGCAAATGTGAATGCCAGGATAAACACGGAAGGCGGACAAGCTTTTGTCGATTGGATTACTAGCCAGTCAACCCAATATCTGATTGCTTTGTTTGGTGTGGAGGAGTTTGGTGCGCCCTTATTTTTCCCCAATGCCCGGTAATGTCGGCTTGCTCTTTACAGCGTCAAGCTGGTACCGGCCAAAACCGCCGGCAGGAGCTGGTCTTTATCATCCAAAATATACGTATAAGGGAAGGATATAATGTCTTATTTAATAGGAAGCGAAGCATGGGAGATTACAAGGGTCACCCTGCAAATGGCATTGTCCTCCACCGTAATATCGGTAATTCTGGGCACCATATTGGGGTTATTATTGGAGCGCGCTCGTTTTCCGGGAAAAAGGCTGGTTGTGCGAATAAACCGTACATTGATGGGTGTGCCTCCCGTTGTTATGGGTCTTGTGGTATATATTATGTTTATGCGCAGCGGTCCCTTGGGTTTTTTGAGCATGCTGTTTACAGTGCGTGCTATGATTGTTGCGCAGATATTGATAATCACCCCTATTATATGCGGAATGGTTTATTCCGGAGCGCAGCGCAATGCTGACCGAATCCGGGCTTTTGGTGTTACTATGGGTGCTAGCCGTTTTCAGACGCAGGTTTTGTTGATACGAGAGTTGAACAATGAGATTTATTTTGCTGCTATAGCCGGATTTGGACGTGCGATAAGTGAAGTCGGTGCCATAATGATTGTTGGGGGGAATATACAGTACAGAACCCGTACAATGACAACTGCAATAACCCTTTTGCGCAACATGGGCAACAATAATCAAGCAATTTTTTTTGGTGTGATATTGTTGATTATTTCATTTTTTATTCAAATTATCGCAGATTTCCTACGCAGAGAGGAGCAGCACAGCTATGAAAATTACTAACATTACAAAATCATTTAATAAATTTTCTTTATGCATTGATAGTTTAGAGTTAAAGCCGGGCTTGATTCATGGTCTTATAGGTCATAATGGATGCGGCAAGACAACAGTCATGAAAATTATAGCGGGCCTTATTGAAGTTTGCGGCGGCGAGATAGATTACGAAGGACTGACATGTCGTGATATCACTATGGCTCCGAGAAAACCTTATTTCCTCCACACTTCCGTTTATCGCAATTTGATTTATCCGCTTACCATCCGCGGCATAAAACCCAATAAGAGTATGGTAGACTATTATCTTGAAATATCCGGATTAAAAGACAAGCGCAAGCAATATGCATTAAGTCTTTCCAGCGGCGAGCAGCAAAAGTTGTCCCTGGTCAGGGCTTTGATATTTTCGCCAAAGTTGATTTTAATAGACGAAGCATTGTCCAACCTTGACATTGAAAGTGTTGATTTGTTCGAGAAACTTTTTCTTGAGCGGCAGAAAAATGAACCGGCGACATGGCTGGTAATCAGCCACCAGCTTCCCCATATACAGCGCCTATGCAGCCGCGTGTTTTTTATGTATGACGGTGCGATTGAAGCGGAAGGCTTGACCGAAGATATTTTACTGCGGCCAATAAATCCCCGTTTGAAGAAATATTTACATCATGAATTAATAAATAGCAAACAAGAGGTGCATGATGAAGTTTTTGCATGTTGACAGCCTTGAAGCGGCACGTGAGAAATTATTATTAAGTTCAAAAGATTGGATATCTGCACATGAAATTATTTCCATTGACAAATCACGCGGAAGAATCGCTGCTGAAGATATTTTTGCGGCATCAGATATTCCTTCTTTCCGCCGCTCTGCAGTAGACGGTTATGCAGTTGTATCCGCAGATACTGCGGCGGCGGGAGAAAGTATTCCCGTACTTTTAACTGTTAAAGGCGGAGTGTTAATTGGGACATCTGTATCATTGGAAATAAAAAATGGAGAATGCGCGGAGATTCCCACCGGCGGCATGATTCCGCAAGGTTCGGATGCCGTTGCCATGATTGAGCATGCCGAACCATTCAGTGCGGATGGTGTGGCACTTTACGAAAGCGTTTCCAATGGCGATAATATTGTGCAAATAGGCGAAGATGCCAAAGCGGGCGATTTGCTGCTGCAACGCGGCAGACGCATACGGCCGCAGGATATAGGGGTATTGGCGGCGGCGGGTATAGCTTCTTTTAAGGTATATGCTGCTCCGCGGCTAACAATTTTATCAACAGGAAACGAGTTGGTTTCTCCGGATAAAACACCGAAGCCGGGACAGATTAGGGACATCAATACTCATGCGCTGGCGGCACTTGCGGGAAAGGAAGGGTTTTCGGTTGTTGGTACAGATGTTTTACGAGATGATGAAAGTGTTTTAGAAAATGCTATTTGTAAAGCAATGGAAGTAAGTGATATCGTAATTGTTTCCGGTGGAAGTTCTCAAGGAAAAGATGATATAACGAGAGCAGTAATTGACAGGATTTCGATGCCTGGCGTTTATACACATGGAATAGCGGTTAAGCCGGGAAAACCCACTATTTTGGGCAGTGATGACCCGTCGCGTACTATATTGGCCGGACTTCCCGGGCATCCTGTTTCGGCTATGATGGTCTTTGAACTGCTGCTTGGCTGGCTTTTGCGTGAAATCACTGCAAGTCCCCCGGCTCGTGTTGTTTATGCCAAAATATCCCGCAATGTTGCGTCATCGCCGGGCAAGCTTACATGTTGGCCCGTAGTGCTGGAATGCGGCTGCGATGGATACACTGCAGAGCCGATATTTGGGAAGTCCGGCCTTATTACAACTTTAACTAAGGCAGATGGTTATTTCATAGTTGACAGGAATACAGAGGGCTTGAAATCCGGGCAAACTGTGGCGGTTCACTTATTTTAAAAAGAGGTACATATGGAAGAGCGAAATTTATTTTTAACAAATATTCCGGTAGAAAAAGCTTTTGAGCGATTTATGAATTTAATAAAGCCGCATATTAGAATAAAGAATGAAATAATCGAAGTGACGGATTCGTTAGACAGGGTGACTGCCGAAGCTGTACATGCGCTGAACAACTCGCCTCTATACGACAGTGCCGCAATGGATGGCGTCGCGGTTATCAGCGCTCATACCCACGGAGCAAGCGAGACTTCCCCCATAATGTTGAAGCCGGGCGAATCATATCACCCTCTGGATACCGGCGACCCAATCCGACCTCCATTCGATGCGGTTATTATGGCTGAGGATATTCAAGAAGCGGATGGTGAAGGGATATTAATACATTCTGCGGCAGCGGCATGGCAGCATGTTAGGCCCGTGGGTGAGGATATCGTAAAGGGTGAGTTGATTCTTCTCGGCGGGCATCAAATACGCCCAATTGATATTGGAGTACTGCTGTCAGGCGGCATTACGAGGATATTGGTGCGCAAACGCCCGGAAGTGGCTATCATACCCACCGGCAGCGAAGTTGTTGAACCCGGAAGCGAGATAAAAGAAGGCGATATCATTGAATCCAATTCTCGGATGCTGGAGGCGCTGGTAAAGCAATGCGGCGGCGTACCAATCCGCTTCCCTCCTGTTCCCGACGAATACGAAATGATAAAAGCAGGGATACGTGACGCCGCCGAACATTATGACGTAGTTTTAGTTTGTGCCGGAACCAGTGCCGGGCGGGGAGATTATACTGTACATGTTCTGCGTGAACTTGGTGAAGTGGCGGTTCATGGCGTGGCAATGAAACCGGGCAAACCTGTCGTGCTTGCCAAGGTTAACGGCAAGCACGTTGTTGGTATTCCGGGATACCCTGTTTCGGCCTATCTTGCGTATGACAACTTTGTTGCGCCGGTTTTGGAGTTTTTTTCAGGGACTGCAAAAGCAGACTCGTCGGCTGTGCAGGCAACGCTAACACGCAGACTGGTGTCATCCCTAAAGCATAAGGAGTATGTTCGCGTTAAAGTGGGAAAAATTGGAGGACGGCTGGTGGCCTCTCCTCTTGCCCGCGGAGCAGGGGCGGCAATGTCACTTGTAAGGGCAGACGGGTTTTGTGTCATTGAGCAAGACACCGAGGGGCTGGAAGCCGGAACTTTGGTCAACATTATATTTTGCCGAGACTTGAAGAGTTTGGAGCATACAATAGTAAGCGTGGGAAGTCATGACTTAATATTGGATATACTTGCTGATATGATATCTAATTATTTTCCGGGAGTATATTTGTCAAGCGCCAATGTAGGCAGTGCGGCGGGATTAATGGCAATAAAAAACGGTGAAGCACATATCGCGCCGATACATTTGCTGGACGAAAGCACGGGGATATACAATTCTCCGATTATTGCAAGCTTATTTGCTGACAGGCGTATGGCCTTAATAAAGGGCGTTGGGCGTATACAGGGTATTATGACGCAAAAGAAAAATCCCCTAAAAATAGCAGGTATTATAGATTTGTTGCGATGTCGTTATGTTAATCGCCAGCGCGGTGCAGGTACGCGGGTTTTATTGGATTACCAGCTGAAAAATGCGGGCATTGCTCCTTCAAGTATCACAGGTTATGGCAGGGAGGCCGCTACACATATGGCGGTTGCCGCTGCAATCAAGAGCGATAGTGCTGATGCGGGTATGGGTATACTATCTGCAGCAAAAGCGATGGGCTTAGATTTTATTCCCGTTGGAAAAGAGGATTATGACTTTTTGATTCCAAGAGAGTTTCTTGAGTTAAAGCACATTTGCGCATTTATTGAAATGCTGAAAAGTTCTGTATTTCATAGGAAGCTGGAAGGATTGGGCGGCTATGATACTAAGTGTTGCGGGGAGATTGATTATGTTTGAAAAAAGTTTCTCCACAAGGTTTCTCCGACATAAAATTGGAGTGAGGTACATTACAGACTTAAATTGATTTGCCGTTATGGGTCTTTAAAATCCGCCTTCATAAATAAAACAGCCCGGGTGTTTTGCGTCCGAGCTGTTTTATTTATTCAAATAAATTTAAAAAAGGTATTGACAAATAAATAAGACTAATGTAGAATGTTAGATGAGACACAAGTAGAATCTTGCTTTTGCTGTAAAGGGGTTAATAATAGTGATTATAAAGAGATTGCCGGATACAGAATTTGAACTTATGCGTATTATATGGCACAGCAAGCCGCCTGTAACAACCAATGAAATTATGGAGCAGTTAAAATCTAATATAAGCTGGAAGCCGCAGACTGTGCTGACCATGCTTGTACGCTTGATTGAAAAAGGCTTTTTGGAAAGTGCGCGTGTGGGAAGGGAGCGCAATTATACGCCGGTTATTACCGAGCAGGAGTATATGGATGTTGAAACGGGGGAATTTTTATCAAGATACCGGGGCAATTCCGTGGGCGGTCTGGTAAAGACTATGTATGACGGAAAGAATATGACCGCAGAGGATATAAGGGAACTTAAAGACTGGCTGAAAGAAAGGGAGTGAAGGTATGGCGGAATTTTTGCTTTCATTCCTGACCGCATCTTTGATAATGTCCCTTATAATACTGGGCATGTTGGTCTTTATCGTGCTGATGCCTAAGAAGTTTTCTCCAAGATTGCGATATATGGCATGGACAGTTGTGCTTTTGGGACTGGTCATACCCGTAAGACCGATATTTGGCAACGGATTGATTTCTGTTGGGCTTACATATGCCGGTAATCCGTCAAACAGACAGCAAACAGAAAGTTTTGAGGGCATGGTGAACGAGCCGCAGGCAATGTTGGGCTTTACACAAGACTTTACAGCACAAGGCACGAATATACAAACAATTATACATACAGAGCAAGCAATGTCACCATTTATAATCCTTGCTTTTGTATGGGCAATTGCCGCACTTGCAATCTTTGTTTATCATATTTGGAAGTATATCGGCTTTACCCGCATTATAAGGCGCTGGGGCATTGCGGTGCATGACGATTTGGCTTTGTCTGTCTTTCGGAATATCCTGGAGGAAAAGGGGATAAAGGAGGGTAAAGTCGGCTTAAAGAAGTGCAGATTTATTTCAACATCAATGCTTGTGGGCTTTTTTCGTCCCGTGGTGTTATTGCCTGACAAGAAATATGATGCTGATGAACTGGAATTGATATTAAGGCACGAATTAATCCATTATAAGAGGGGCGATATTTTCATAAAGCTGCTGTCGGTTATCGCCGTATCGCTGCATTGGTTTAACCCTGTCATATACATCATGAGCAATGCAATGCAAGCAGATTGTGAAGCATCGTGCGACGAATTGGTGTTAGCGGAAGCAGGCGGTGAAAATAACCGGTTTTACGCTGAGTTGATTATGGGTATGATTGGAGGAAGAAAAAACAAGGGAACATTATTATCCACCTGTTTTTACGGAGGTAAAAGAGGTATTAAGATTCGTATGGATGCCATTATGAATGGTACCAGTAGTGTTGGAAAAATAAGTTTTTCTGTCCTATTTGCCATATTTATTGCATTGACGATGCTTTCAGGTTCTGTATTCGCTTTTTCTGTGCAACGTGAATTTATTGACGGGCCTTTATCCTCAGAAGTACCGCAAGAATTATTGGGATTTGAAAACGGGGTATCTGCTGTGCAGGCAAGGGATATAGCCCTGGATACTGTTGGCGGCGGTATGTTTGCCGGGCTTTATTATGACGAGGGTTTGCAAATTTACCGGATTGAAATACTGATGGATAACAGAAGGTATTATCTGGCGGTTGGGGCGGCAAGCGGAGATGTACTGATTTACCGCATAGATGACATACAAGAAAATTACATTACGTGGGTTCAAGCAAGGGAAACAGCATTATCGCTGACCGGAGGAGGTTATATTAGTTTTGGAGAGATGTTTGTAAATGACAATCAAACGGCATTTAAGTTTGCGGTTATAAATGATGGCATTGAATATGAAATTATTATAGCCGCTACAGGAGAAATACTTGCAGTAGAGACGGGTGATTAATATAATGAAAAAAGTGGTAATAGTGCTGGCAGCATTTGCCTTGATTGCTTTCGGCGCTTTAATTGCATTAATTATTGCAATGCATATTGGACAAAACCAAGGTACGGACGATGTCCAACAGGCACAAGCCGAAAGCCTGTCAAGCGCAGATGATGAATTATCGGCTGAACTTGCGGCGGAAATTGCAGAACTTGAAGCTATGCTGCAAGAGATTTTAGCAGGGGATAGTCCCGCACAATATACTGATGTCCCAATAATTTCAAGCCAAGAAGCAAGGGATATTGCCGCCCTCTTTATAGGTCACGGAGAAGTTTTTGGTGACTTGTTGTTTATGGATGATGGGGTATTTGTCTTTGAAGTTGACATAAGGCATGAAGAAACGCGCTACATGGTATATGTAAACGCCATAGACGGTTCGGTTATAAGAATGGACCAATATGATGATAATATTTTTCCATAGGCTGTAATTTTATATCGAATATAAAACAAAATCAAATCAAAAGGAGAATAATCCAAAATGGGTAAAAAACTAAATGTATTACTTTCGTTTGCACTTGCTGCTGTGTTCATTTTCGGTGCCGCATTGACGGCAAATACAGTATCTGCCCAAGAGCCGGTAGGCAGTCAGCCCGGCATTGAGGAAATGCAAAGACAAGTAGAGGAATTGAGAGCCTTGATAAACGCCTTAATCTTGGCGCTCGGCAGCAATAATTCTGCACAGCCTCAGACAAACCAGGAGGGAATCCCTTCTATTTCAAGCCAAAGGGCAAGAGAGATTGCCGTAGAGCTTGTGGGGCATGGCATAGCCAGAGATGTTATGCTGTTTTCGGAAAACGGTGTGTTAACCTTTGAGGTTGAGGTTGTTCACAATAATGTGCAGTATATGGTGTATATAAATGCCTTAAACGGCGGCATTATAAGAATGAGCCGGAATGAGGGCGGAACACAAGGCATAACTACACTGCCGGAAGTTATTGCGCCGCGTCCGACACCGGCCCCCACACCTACGAATAGCCCCAACGCAACCCCGCGCCCGCGGTAATTTTGATATAGCTGTTCCGATTTAAAATCAGCCGAATCAAGCTTTTATTTCGCGGCGCTTCAATGGGGAATAAAAGCGTAGCCTGAGGCTGACTTTTAAACGGAACGGCTGTTACTATCTGACATTGCAACAAAAGCGGACGGATTAGTTTGTCATTATATCCGGCCGCTTTTCAATTTGTATTTGTATAACATAAAGGGATGAGATATTTGTTTGATTTTGGGATATTTTTTGTTATAACAGCGTCGGTAATATTTTGGTTTGTATTCCTTGCGGCATTCGTGCATATATGCCGGAAATCCGCAGGCAAGCCCGATATATCCTGGGGAGAAATAGCGCATAAGTTTATTAATACTATCGCATCAGAGCAAGGAAAACCCCACATATACATCAAGGTTGCGGTATTTGGTCTGTATATACGGTTGGCTATGCTTTTATTAGGCTATTTGGTGTTATACTTTAGAGGGCATGACCCAACCATTGCGAGCTTGCTTGAATCTTTTGTGCAGGGGGATGCTCCGCACTATTTAAACATAGCGGAGTTTGGTTATGGCTGGACGGACGAGCTTGGAAGAAACCGCCTTTTGGTTTTCTTTCCGCTGTATCCGTATATGGTTAGGGCGCTTGGCCTTGCTTTAGGGAACTATCTGGCTGCCGCCTATATAATTTCTTTTGCGGGTTATTGTGTGGGGTTGATTTATCTATATCGCTTGGTAAGGGTTGATTTTAGTGCAAGGATAGCTTGGTGGACTGTTATCTTACTTTCTGTTTCCCCGCATTCCTTTTTCTTTGGAGCACCTTATACTGAAAGTCTGTTTTTACTTACAACAGTTACAACATTATATTATATACGTACACATAAATGGCTGCTTGCAGGGATTGCCGGAGCCTTTGCCGCATCTTCAAGAATGGTGGGAATTATTTTATTCATTGTTGCCGTTTCAGAGCTTATCATGCATTACAAAATATTTGAACTTATCAAAAATTCAAAATGGCGGGAAGCTTTACGGTTAATATTTAAAAAAGGTGCATGGCTGCTGCTGATGTTTCTTGGAAGTGGTTTTTACTTATTTATTAACTGGCAAATTTTCGGAGACCCTTTTAGATTTTTGCATTATCAAGAAGAATATTGGTCAAATACTTTCCAATATTTTGGAACATCTATGATGACGCAGTTTTCAAATGTCACAAACCCGTTACAATGGGGAAGGGCTACAACATTTGTTCCCAATATAACTGCCTTTGCTTTTGCAATCCTTATGCTTTTTTATGCGCATATAAAGCGGCTTAATGCAGTGTATATTGTGTACACTTTGGGATATATTTTTATCTCGTTTTCTCCTGCTTGGCTGCTGAGCGGAGGAAGATATGCAGCGGCCTGCGCCACTTTGTTTATATTTTTGGCGCATTTTATTGAAGATAAGCCAAAACTTCGTATAATTGTGACTTTGGCATTCTTTGCGGGCTTAATGATTATGATGGGTGAATTTATTGTTGGAGGGCCTGTATTTTAAGTTCAATAAACGATAAGCATAAAGTAGTAATTATGGTATATGAAGGGATAATTCCGAAAAAATTATGTAAATATCAGCCCAATAAGCTCATTTATGCTGTTAACCCCATAGACTTTCATGCCGTCAGGCCGATTTAATCCTTTTAAATTGGCTTGGGGTATAATAGCTGATACAAAGCCCAGTTTAGCTCCTTCGTCTATACGCCTTTGGGGATTATTTACCGCCCTGACTTCCCCTGTTAATCCTGTTTCTCCAAATATAAGGGTTTTTGAATCTATAGGTAAATTTTTACAACTGGCGGCTATTGCGGCTATTGCGGCTAAATCTGCGGCAGGTTCAGCCAGCTTCATGCCTCCGGCCACATTTACATATGCGTCAGATTCAGACAAATAAAGCCCTGCACGCTTTTCTGCCATTGCCAAAAGCATGTTTAAGCGGTTGTAATCCATGCCGCTTGCGACACGCCGGGGGTTAGGGGCTTTTGTGCGGGCGATAAGAGCTTGAACTTCAGCCAGGATTGGGCGGCTGCCTTCCATTGTACAGGTGATAACGGAACCCGGAGCGTTTATTGGTCTTCCGGACAGCATATATTCGGATGGATTGGCTATTGCGGCAAGCCCGACGGATGCCATTTCAAAAATACCTATTTCGCCGGTGGCACCGAAGCGGTTTTTAACGGCACGAATAATGCGGAAGCCGCCATGCCGCTCGCCTTCAAAATATAACACACAATCCACCATATGCTCCAAAATTCTGGGCCCTGCAATGGCTCCCTCTTTGGTTACATGGCCGACTATAATAGCAGCCATATCTCTTTCTTTTGCAAGACGCACAAAAAAAGCGGTGGATTCCCGAACTTGGGTTATGCTGCCCGGTGCAGATGTTAAATCAGGATGGGACATGGTTTGTATGGAATCTATGATAAGAAGCTGCGGGTTAAGGCGGCCGCATTCACTTTCTATAACTTCTAAACTCGTATGAGCCAAAAGATGCAAATTGTCGCCAAATCCCCCCAAACGCTTTGCCCTTAGGGATATTTGGCCGGGGGATTCCTCTCCCGAAACATATAATATAGTAAAGTTTTGGCTTTTGCAGAGCTGCAGTAAAATGGTAGACTTACCTATGCCCGGTTCTCCGCCCAAGAGAATAAGCGAACCCGGCACAATGCCGCCTGAAAGAACATTGTCCAGCTCCGGAAGGCCTGTTGGAATTTTTTTGTCTTCCAAAGATAAGGTCTTATTTATTTGAACGGCTTTAGAAGAAGAGGGCGGCACCTTTTTGGCCGCACCTCTTTCTGCTCTTTGGGCAATGTTTTCTTCAAAACTGTTATAAACGCCGCAGCTTGAACAGCGCCCCATCCAGCGGGCAACCTCATATCCGCATTGGCTGCAAGTAAAAACGGTCTTTTGTTTTGCCATTTACTACCTCTTATGTTATTTAAAAATAAGCAAACACATTAAAAATAAAAAAGTGAACAAATACAGCAATTGCGCTTAAAACTGCCAATGTATTTCTTGTCCATAAAAGTTTTTTAATTGATGAAGGCTTGTTTTCGGTTATATCTATGAAAAACAAGCATGTTGTTAAAAAAATTACCACAACGACAATAATGGTCGTCACCAAATTTTGTATATTGAAATTGCCTATGATGTTTCGTATATAAAAAAACAATATACCCAGACCAATGGCTGTTGTCAGGCTTGTAAGATGCCGCATAATCAAGCGTATTGCATCAAGATGCTTTTTAAGCAGAGATGTTTCGTTGAATACAGCTATAAGAAAAATAATCCATAAAATAGAAAGTGTTGTAAATAAATCATTTCCCATTACAATGCCCTCAGCTCTACCTTTTTCTTATCAGAACCCAATTCTATCCCAAAGGACAGCTTGCCGGAGCGGTTTACAGAAATTTCTTCTCTTATATCGCTGCCCTTATTTCCTCTTATAGAAAGGTCATAAGAGGCATCAGGAACAAGGCCCAAAGTTACCTGCACACCGGCAGAAGATTCAATTTCAAAAGAGCAGCCCTTTTCATCCATCACAAAATCATAAACCGAAGCCCCGGGCACTGTTTCAATCAGCATTTCGCCGTTTTTTTCAAATCTGGTAACCAAGTCATGGCTGCGAAGACTATAAATATTTCCCATATATTCAAAATCATTGACCTTTATTTTATTCGACACGGTATAGTCTCCAAAGGAAAGCCCACCGTTTTTCTCTGCAATAATGCCTTTTGGCAAATTAGACATAGTATACCTCCTGCATATATTTACACCTGCCGTTTAAACACCGGCGGTTTCTTCTGATTTTATTTTAATTCTCAAACTTTCAATGCGGTTTTTGCCTACTGTTTCCACAATAAAACTAAGGTTTTCATATGTTATTTCTTCCCCCTGTTTTGGTATGTATCCAAACAAGCCTGTGGCATATCCGGCAAGAGTATCATAATCTTCTGATACCAGATGCATGTCCAGAAGTTTGTTAAAATCTTCAATGCGGGCACTGCCGTCCGCCACATATTCTTCCCCCGCAGTAATGCATGTTATTTCATCGTCTACATCGTCATGTTCATCAAAAATTTCCCCCATTATCTTTTCCACCAAGTCTTCTATGGTAACGAGACCTGCGCATCCTCCGTATTCGTCCAGCACTATGGCAAGTGTGGCACCCGCTTCCCGCATGTTTGCAAAGAGTTTTTTGGTGGACTGAAGCTCGTATGTGAAAAAGGGTTCCCGCATATACAGCTTTGCTTCAAAGTCTTCTTCGTCAATATCTTGCAGCATAAAGTCCTTGAAATTAAGAACGCCTATAACATCATCCAGATTATCTCTAAAGACAGGCAGTCTTGAGAATTGCTCTTCTTTAAATACTTCTATAATCTCATCATATCCCGCATCATCAGATATAGCTACCATATCTGTTCTGGGTATCATAATATCTCTGGCCTGGGTTTTGCGAAAACCAAAAACCGCACCAATCATCTGACTTTCTTCTTCGGGTATAACCCCTGCCTGATAACCCATGTCCAGCATGGTAAGTACCTCTTGTTCCGTAAGGGTACCCTCGTCTTTATCCTTACCTGCTCCAAAAAGCGAAAAAATCTTGTTGATGGCACCGTTAAGAACTTTGCTGATGGGTGATAATATAAACATTACAAAAACCATCGGTCTTGCCACAAATAAGGCAATTTTTTCCGAGTTTTTGCTGGCCATAACTTTGGGTATAATATCACCGAAGATTAATATAACTACCGTTGTAATAACAGCGGCAATGGTTACCGCCAGAGCTTCATTTTCTTCACCGGAAATATTTATAGCTATGGTGGTGGCTATGGAGGTTACTATAATTGTCGTTAGATTGGCGCCTATAAGAACGGAGGAAATAAGCCGCTCTCTGTCATTAACAATTTTTTCTACTACCTTTGCCCGTTTTACGCCGCTTTCCACCATATGTCTTATGGTCAGTTTGGAAATTGATGTTAAAGAAGTTTCGCTCATTGCAAAAAAGGCCGACAAAACCACAAGTATTAAAGCAAATATCAGCAGCCCCGTACTGCCAGGTTCCAAGAAAACCATCTCCTTATGTGCACTGCATATTTAAAAAATCTATTATAACTATTATATCACATTTTTTAAGAAAGTCAAAAGGGGATTGATTCAATTTTAAATGATAAATGTTAAATGATAAAATTGCTGGCTTACTATCCATCATTTATCAAAACAAATACGCATAATTCATAATTCCTCCATACAATCTTCAGGGTCCACATCCACCAAAATAATATCATCACCCACTTGCTTTATGGCATCCCAAGGTATTAAATATTCTGCATCACGCCCAAAAACACCAAAAACCCTTGCCGGCCCCGGAACAATAAGTTTTGATATTTCCCCGCTTTCTTCGTCAATTTCCAAATCGGCTACAAATCCAAATCTTGTTCCGTCTTTTATGTTAATAATTTCTTTTTGGCGAAGTTCATAAATTCTTACCATTATAATGCCCCCATCAAGTACAAACCCTTATAATTTGTACAGCGTTTTGTGAAATTCTATTCGACGCACCTTGATTTTATTCGATAATAGTGTTATGCTGTAATATAGTGTTTTAACTTTTTATGAAAAGCGAGATTGATATGAACTATATTGTCATAGACTTAGAATACAACCAAAATTTTGATTTTAAAGTGAGCAACAGGGCTCCTTCCAATCCTTTGCTGCCCTTGGAGGTCATACAAATAGGTGCAGTTAAATTGTCGGGGAATATGAGTACATCCGGAAGTTTTTCCACTTTAATAAAACCTAAGCTATATCCGCGCCTAAACCCCTTTGTGTCCAAAGTAACGGGGCTTAAATCAGCAAACCTTAGCAAAGCGCCTTACTTTCCTGACGGGTACCGCAATCTTATGAGCTTCATAGGCAGGCGCAAAACGGTGCTGTGTTTTTGGGGGAATGATGATATGAAAGAACTGTGCCGCAACGCGCTGTTTTATCAGCTTAATTTGGATTTAATGCCGCTTAGATATATTAATGTACAAAAAATGGTTTCGCTGCATTTAAAAATGCCTCCAAAACGGCAGCTTAGTCTTAGCTCTGTTGTAGAAAAATTTGGGCTTACATCCGACTTGCCCTTTCACTCCGCTATAAATGATGCATATTATACCGCAAAGGTTTTAAAGCATATTTACAATCCTAATAAATCAGCAAACGAACTTGAAATAATGACTTTTGATTTGGAAAAATTGTCAAATTGCATGGAAGAAACGAAAGCGGGGAATGGCATATGATGGCGGCGGCGGAATTTAAAAAGCGCAGCAAAGAGCTGTTTTCCATATCTATGCCTATGGTTGTGGAGCATTTAGCGATATCTGTTATGGGCATGATATCTACAATGCTTGTATCTTCTATCGGAGAGCATGCCACAAGCGCCCTTGGTATGGTGGATTCTGTATCCAACTTAATAATAGCCCTTTTTGCTGCGCTTACTACCGGCGGCACAATTGTAGTGGCACAATATATTGGGCGTGAGGATTTGCAGTCCGCAAAAAGGGCCGGTGGTCAGGCTGTTACATTGTCAGCCGTATTCTCTATGCTGGTTTTTTTAATTCTGCTGATTTTTCGTGTACAAATACTTAATTTGCTTTTTGGTGATGCAGAAGCGGATGTAATGGCTGCATCACTTGTTTTTCTTACAATAACTGCCTTTTCCTTCCCTGTTCTTGCCGTAACGCAGACTGTTTTCGGTCTGCTTAGAGGCAGCGGAGATACTTTAACACCAATGGCGGTTTCTATTTTTATGAATATAGTGAATTTAGGTCTTGGTTTTGTATTGATACGCGGGCTTGATTTGGGTTTTTTTGCCATACCTTCGTTCGGTGTCACAGGGGCGGCAGTGGCTTTGCTTATTGCAAGGGCTTTGGGCATGACCGCAAGCTTATTGTTCATTATTAAAAAAGCAAGGGGTGTAAGGCTTAATAAATTGCGTTTTTTTAAACCGGACTTTCCCATACAAAAGACAATATTGCATCTGGGCATGCCTACCAGTTTTGAATCCGGTTTGTTTCAAGCGGGCAGACTTATTACCCAGGTTTTTATTGTCTCCATATCCACCGCCGCCATTGCCACTAATACCATAGCGGGTTCTGTAATGAACTTTATAAATGTGCCCGGCATGGCTTTTGCTACAGGCGTTATGATTCTTGTAGGGCAGCGCATTGGCCGCGGAGAGGTGCATGATGTCAAGAAAACAGCGATGTTTGCCACTTTCATGTCCTCGGCTATGTTTGCAATTCTTTGCCTTGTTGTGTTCTTTATCCAAGGCCCTGTTTTCTCACTTTTTAATCCTTCCGAAGAAGCAATGATTTATCTTCCCGCCGTTGTAATAAGCTATCTTATAGCCACACCTTTGGCTTGGTCACTTTCCTTTATAATTCCGGCGGCTTTAAGGGCTACGGGGGATGTGGTTTATCCTATGATAGTCAGCGTGGCTACGATGCTGTGCATACGCGTAGCTTTCAGCTATATCTTTGCTATATGGATGGGCATGGGCATAATAGGCATTTGGCTTGCTATGTATTTGGATTGGGTGGTGCGGTCTTGTTTCTTTGTACCTCGTTTGTTCAGCGGAAAATGGAAAGGCAAGGGTGTGGCTGTTAGTGAATGACATTAACTAAATTAATATTTCGGTGATTATTTTAGAAGGATGGCAGAAAAAAAGCCGTTACGATAAGTAACGGCTTTTTGGATGAAAATTTAAACTAATTTACATAAAAATCTTCAATTTTAAAATCATCTATAGACCAATTGTCAAGTAGTTGTTCTGTAATATTCCTTGGATGAATCCCGCCGGGAAGGTTAGGATTATTTTTCCAGCCACTTTGATTAATCATATACCCTCCCGGTGCTACTCCTTGCCAATTCCACTGCACTCGAGCTATCGCAAACCCTTGAGGAAATGTTCGCGTTGTTTGCCCACCCACGGGCAATGTAGGGACATTCCAAGAATCCAAGCGACCCCCCGAGGGCTGGTTGGGTGCTGCTACAAATGTTATTGAAAGATGCGTTGGAGGAAAAGGCACATTCCCCAAATTCCCAAACGTAAATGCTACATTGCTAAGACCATGGAAAGTTATATTTAGTCCTGCCCCCATTATGTAATGCGGGCTGATATCAACATAATTCGAAGCAATGTTATCAATATGAAAGTCATGCGCCAAAGCGTCGTTGATATAAGTTATGCTGAATACTGTTGTCCACTCATTATCAATATCATCTTCGTAGCCGGATGCAAAGATAACAAAATGTGATGACAACACTATTGATATAGAAAGTAAAACAGCAATTAATCTTTTGATTTTATACATAATTCAACTCTCCTTTTCTTGATGATTCTCATCATCATTATGCTCAAAGTTACTATTCTCATAATCTTCTGCCGGAGACAGTTCATGTGCCCCGAATATGTTTTCAGGCATCATCATTACAGCCTCTGTTGTTATGGGTGGTCGGCTTGCAAAAACTTCAAATTTTGCATAGATTCTTTTAACTGCTTCATCACTGCAAAAATCCTTTGCAAACCTGTATAATTCCCATGCATTTGAAAATCTGGTTATAATGCAATTTTGAAATATTCCCTTTACCACTAACAGTTCGCCATATTCTTCGGCCGTAAGATTATGTAACTTAGTGGCATTATAAATATGCATATCACAGAGTACGGTATAGCTTTTTATTAAACCCTGCATCAGGGGCCACTGTATCCCTTGCATAATTAAATGCTTGGTGGCGGGATGAACATTATCCAGAATTTTTGTACATACATTTTGCGGAACTCCGTTTATAAGTAAGACGCTTTCAGTACCGCAAACAACAAAGTAATCTGCAAAAAATTCGAATATATCATCATATCTAACATCTCCGAATTCCGGGCCTTTAAATAATTTAAGCATGCCTCACCTCCTTGAACCTATGTTGCATCAAATGTATTAAATTAAACTCTATGTTTGCAAACATAATTAATTATATCATGGTAGCATTATAGCTTCAACAAAAAATATTACCAAAATTACGCAATAATTTTGGTAATATTTCACAAGGAATTACATATAATAATAAATTTACATATAGTATTAAGGTGTTACTTTTATGAAATTTGCTATGGCGGTATAGCTAACTTGCTAGTACATCTATTTCATCACAACCGAACTAACTCCAAGCATATCCCGCAAATCATTCATCAATCCTTCATTTGACGAGTTTATCCAATATTTATCCGTAACTTTCATGCGCTGCCCGCTTTTTTCGTCATATATAACCACAGGCGTTTCGCCGCCGAAGCGGGAAAGTACGGTCATTATATCCTCAGCAGCTATATGGCTTGCTGCAGGGATTTTCAGCCATAAAGTGCCCTGCGCCTGTTTATCCAAAAAGCGGATTTTTTCAGCGATAACAGCATTTCCCTGGTCTTCGCGCAGACTAACTTTGCCCTCTATAATAAGACCTGCGCCTTCCATCAAGTCCTTGCCTTGCTTTTCAAAGATATTGGGGAAGATTATTGTTTCAAAAGAGCCGAAAAGGTCTTCTATAGTAAGAAAACACATGGGGTTTCCGCCCCGTCTTGTGTATATAATATTTTTCTTGGTAACAATACCTCCTACCGTCACCCTTTGGCCGTCTTGCAGCTTGCTTTCTTCATTTCCGCCTGTTGTATTAATTTCATCTTCTTCTGTATTTTGCGCAAAATCAGTGCTGAAAGCATTTACATGCCGTTTTATCTGGTCTTCAAATTCCAAAACAGGATGGCCGCTTACATATATGCCCATGACCTCTTTTTCGTCTGACAGCAATTTTTTTATTGGAAATTCAGGCAGGTTCGGCAAGTCGTCGCTTAACATATCAATACTTTCTTCGCCGAAATCCATTTCCAGCAAAGACATTTGTCCTTGGATGTTGTTTTTGCGGCTGGATGCCGCTCCGGCAAGGTAGCGTTCGTATACATCCATATATTGCCTGCGGCTGCCGCCGAAAGACGTAAAAGCCCCGGCCTTTATAAGTGATTCAAGGCCGCGCTTATTTATGTCTCCGCTTTCCAAACGGTTGATAAACTCCGTAAGGCTTTTAAACGGCCCGTCAAGCTCCCTTTGGGCAACAATGGCGGCAACTGTTGGTCTACCCAGATTTTTAATGGCATTCATGCCAAATCGTATGGCGTCTTTTCCGTCATCCTCTGTAACAGAGAAGTGCCCGAAACTCTCATTAACATCCGGCGGAAGTACTTTAAGTCCCATTTTTTTACATTCTGCAATATATTCAGCCACTTTATCTGTGCTGTCCATAACGGATGTCATAAGTGCGGCCATAAATTCGGCGGGATAGTGGATTTTTAGCCATGCCGTTTGATAACCGATAGTGGCATATGCAACGGCATGCGCTTTAGGGAAGGCATATTTTGCAAAATCTGTCATTTCCTCAAAAATACGCTCCGCCGTTGCTTCGGGAATACCATTTTTAATGCATCCGGCTACTTCTCCGTCAATGCCGTGTATGAAATATTCCTTCTCCTGCGCCATCACTTCCGGCTTTTTCTTGCTCATTGCCCGGCGCAAAAGGTCGCTGCGGCCTAAGCTGTAGCCTCCTAAATCACGCACTATTTGCATAACCTGTTCTTGATATACTATGCAACCGTAAGTTTCACGTAAAATCGGCTCTAAAGTATGATGCGTGTATGTAACAGGACGGCCGCTGTTTTTGCCCCTAACATATTTAGGAATAAAATCCATAGGTCCCGGTCTGAAAAGAGCCACTCCGGCTGTCCAGTCTGCTATGCTGGTTGGTTTAAGTTCTTTCATAAAGGAAGTCATGCCACGGGATTCTAATTGGAACATGCCCTCTGTACGTCCTTGCGCAATTGCTTCATATATTCTTTGGTCTTCCATATCAATGGCATCCATGTTAATGTCTATATTGTGTCTGCGCTTCACTTCTTCCACGGTGCGCCTGATGACCGTAAGTGTGCGCAGCCCCAAAAAGTCCATTTTTAAAAGGCCCAGCTCTTCCAAAGTTCCCATCGGAAATTGAGTGGTAATAACACCGTCATTTTGAATTAAAGGCACATGTTCCATCAGCGGCGCATCGGAAATAACCACGCCTGCAGCATGGGTGGAAGAGTGGCGGGGAAGCCCCTCCAAGCGGCGGGCCATGTCTATAAGCTCCATTGTACGTTCATTTTCTTCATATTCTTTGCGTAAATCCGAGCTGACTTCCAAAGCTTTTTCTATAGTCATTCCCAGAGCAAAAGGTATCATTTTGGCAATTGCATCCACTTCGGCATAAGGCATGCCAAGACCCCGGCCCACGTCACGCACAACGGCCTTTGCGCCCATTGTTCCAAAAGTGATAATTTGTGCAACCCGGTCTTTGCCGTATTTTTCCACAACATAGTCAATTACTTCTCCCCGTCGTTCATAGCAAAAATCTATATCAAAATCAGGCATGGATATGCGTTCGGGATTTAGAAAACGTTCGAAAATAAGGTTGTATTTAAGCGGGTCTATATTAGTGATGCCCAAGGCATAAGCCACAATGCAGCCTGCGCCGCTGCCCCTGCCCGGCCCAACGGCTATGCCTTTTTCACCGGCATGGCGGATAAAGTCCCATGTGACCAAAAAATAATCATCAAAGCCCATAGAGCCTATGGTTCCCAGTTCGTATTCTGCACGTCCCGATATTTCGTCGGTAATTTGTCCATATCTTTTAGATAATCCTTCAAATGTAATCTTTTTAAGATACTCCCTTGCGGTAAAGCCTTCGGGCACATCATATTTCGGCAGTTTATATTCATTAAAAACAATATCTACATTGCAGCGTTCTGCAATCTTAACGGTATTTTCCAAAGCCTGCGGAAGATTGGGAAAACCGGCCTGTATTTCCTGCGGTGATTTTACATAAAATGCGCTGGACTTAAATTCCATTCTGTTTTCGTCCAGCATGGTCTTGCCGGTTTGTATGCATACCAAAACCTCATGCGCCTTTGCATCGCTCTCCAGCAGATAATGGCAGTCGTTTGTTGCCACAAGGTCCAAATCCAATTCCTTGCTCATGCGGATAAGGGCATTATTTACCGTGTCCTGTTCCTGTATGCCATTGTCCTGCAATTCAAGGAAGAAATGGCTTTTACCGAAAATGTCTTTATATGTTTCCGCTTCCTGTTTCGCTCTTTCATATGATACATTCAGCAAATTTTTAGCAACAGGGCCTGAAAGGCATGCGGACAGACAGATTATGCCTTCTTTGTATTGCCTTAACAAGTCCAAGTCAATGCGGGGGCGATAATAAAAACCCTCGGTATATCCATAGCTAACCATTTTCATTAAATTATGATAACCTATATTATTTTCAGCAAGCAGCACCAAATGATAAGCAAAATTATCCGGCCTGTTTTCTTTGTTGTGGCGAGAACCTGACGCCACATATACTTCACAGCCTATAATCGGCTTAACTCCCGCATCTTTAGCGGCTTTATAAAAGTCAATAACGCCGAACATAGAGCCGTGGTCGGTGATAGCTATAGAGTCCATTCCCAGTTCTTTCACTCTTTCAACCAGCTCTTTTATCTTTGCAGAGCCGTCCAGCAGGCTGTATTCCGTATGAACATGCAGATGCACAAATTGATTGTTCATATTGTCCCTCCGTTTATTACCATCTTCAGAAAGTATTTTCGTCAAGCTATATTATAACATAACTAAACAAAATTTCAACGAAGTATTTGACTTTACCAGCTTTTGTGATATAATGGTGGTCAAAGAAAATGAATCACTATATTTAGGAGGAAGAAAATGGCAAAATATGTTTATATGTTTAAGGAAGGCAATGGCACTATGCGCAATCTGCTTGGCGGCAAAGGTGCAAACCTGGCAGAGATGACGGAGCTGGGATTGCCTATTCCGCAAGGCTTTATCGTCACGACAGAAGCTTGCACGCAATACAATACATCAGGAAAAGTGATGTCTGATGATGTGAAAGCTCAAATTGATGCGGCTATACTTCAATTGGAAGAAATAACAGGTAAAAAATTCGGCGATTCTGAAAATCCTCTTTTGGTCTCTGTGCGCTCCGGTTCCCGTGCTTCTATGCCCGGCATGATGGACACTGTTCTTAATTTGGGGCTTGATGATGTTTCCGCACAAGCCCTTGCAAACAGCAGCAATAATCCGCGTTTTGCTTATGATTGTTACAGGCGTTTTATTATGATGTTCTCTGATGTTGTTATAGGAGTGGACAAGCATAAATTTGAGCGTGTTTTTGATGAGTATAAAGAAAAAGTGGGCGCAAAGCAGGATTTGGACTTAAATGGCGACCAAATGAAAGAAGTTTCTGAAATTTTCAAAAAGATATACAAAGACGACCAAGGCAAAGATTTTCCGTCCAATGCAAAAGAACAGTTGTATGAAGCGGTTTGCGCCGTTTTCCGCTCTTGGGACAATGAACGTGCCTTCATCTACCGCCGCATGCATGACATCCCTTATGATTGGGGTACAGCCGTAAATGTTCAGGCTATGGTCTTTGGCAATTTGGGTGATGACAGCGGCACAGGCGTTGTGTTCAGCCGCAATGCCGCCACCGGTGAAAAAGAAATATACGGTGAATATATGATGAATGCCCAAGGCGAGGATGTTGTTGCCGGCGTTCGTACACCAAAGCCTTTTATTGAGCTTAAAGACGAAAATCCCGTTATTTATGATGAATTTATAAAATATTCCAATCTTTTGGAAAAACATTATAAAGATGTGCAGGATATGGAAATAACTATCGAAAAAAACAAACTGTATTTCTTGCAGACACGCAATGCCAAAACCACGGCAGCAGCAGCTTTGCGCATTGCCATTGACTTGGTTAAAGAAGGACTGGTTAATGAAGAAGAGGCTCTTTTAAAAGTAGACCCAAGACAGCTTGACCAGCTTTTGCATCCTGTTTTTGACGCAGATGCCATTAAAAATGCCAAACCTATAGGCAAAGCCCTGCCTGCTTCTCCCGGTGCTGCTTGCGGCAAAATCTATTTTACAAGTGAAGAAGCGCAAACTGCCGCCGAAAAAGGCGACAAGGTTATTTTGGTTCGTTTAGAGACTTCTCCGGAAGATATTAAAGGTATGCAGGTTTCCGAAGGTATACTGACTGTTAAAGGCGGTATGACCAGCCATGCGGCATTGGTTGCAAGGCAAATGGGCACTTGCTGTATTGCGGGTTGTGAAGAGATAAGGCTTAATTACGCAACAAAAGAGTTTACGCTTGCCGGAAAAACCTATAAAGAAGGCGATGTTATATCTCTTGACGGCACGACGGGCAATATCTACGGCGAAGCCATAGCTACTGTAGAAAGTGAAATCTCCGGTGATTTTGCCACTTTAATGGGATGGGCGGACAAAGTAAGAACGCTTAAAATCCGCACAAATGCTGACACTCCGGAAGATGCCGCAAAGGCATTGGAATTTGGCGCAGAGGGTATCGGCCTTACCCGCAGTGAGCATATGTTCTTCGACAAAGAGCGTATACCGAAAATGCAAAAAATGATATTATCTACCAGCGAAGCAGAACGCCGCAAAGCATGTGATGAGTTGCTTCCATTCCAAAAAGCAGATTATATGGGCATTTTTGAGGTTATGAAGGGGCTGCCCGTAACAATTCGCTTGCTTGACCCGCCGCTTCATGAATTTTTACCGAAATCACAGCCGGAATATGAAATACTTGCAAAAGAAACAGGCAAGTCTGTTAAAGAATTGGAAGAGCAAAGTCATGCCCTGCATGAAATTAACCCAATGATGGGTCACAGAGGGCTGCGCCTTGCTGTCAGCTATCCCGAACTTGCGGAGATGCAAACAAAAGCCATTATTGAAGCCGCCATTGATGTTAAGAAAAAAGGTATTGATGTTATACCGGAAATTATGATTCCTTTAACATTTGATGCCAAAGAGCTTAAATATGTCAAGGATGTTGTTGAAAAAACGGCCAAAGAAATTTTGCAAAATAGCGATGTTAAGGTCAATTTTCTTGTTGGAACAATGATTGAAATTCCGCGCGCCTGCCTTATGGCGCAGGAAATTGCAGAAGAAGCCGAGTTCTTCTCATTTGGTACAAATGACCTTACGCAGATGACTTATGGTTTAAGCCGTGATGATGCGGGTAAGATTTTATCTGACTATTTAGAAAAAAATGTAATAGAAGCTGACCCAACCGCAAGGCTGGACCAAAAAGCTGTTGGCGAGCTGATGAAAATTGCAGTAGAAAGAGGCAAAAAAGCCCGTCCAAATATTAAACTTGGCATTTGCGGAGAACATGGAGGAGACCCTTCTTCTATTGAGTTCTGCCATAAAATCGGTCTGGATTATGTTTCATGCTCGCCTTTCCGTGTGCCTATAGCACGCTTGGCGGCGGCACATGCGGCGTTGTTGAATAAGTAATAAATAGAGTTACCCCCTAATATACTGTTTTGCAATTTTTGCAAATAATAAGAAGCAAAACCTCGTGGGGCGTCCTGTGGGCGTCTGATGTATGCAATAGATGCACTTGGTCTATGCAAAACTTCGGGCGGCCACAGGCACGCCCCTACGATTACATAAGTTTTTGATTATATATCAAGTTTACCATGATAAGCTTAGATTTCAATTGGCAGTACTATAAAGGGATAATTACGATAATGAATATGCGGTTAAACAGCCTGAAATCCCTATGATTTTCAGGCTGTTTGGCTGTTTGGAGGAATTTTATGACTGGGAAGAATAATTGGATAAACTGGATAAAAGGTGCAAGGATTTTTGCTTGTGTTTTCTTTGTGATGGGCATTATCTTCGCCTTTATAATGGCATATTCAATATCGGGCGCAAATAATATCTTGGCGTTACTGGCTTTTGCCGGTTCATTCATTGTTATTTACTTAATAACTGCAAGTATCATGATTCTTACGAATATTGCACATGATATTGCAGAAATGAAAAATGAACTTGGAGGTCATGATGTTTTTAGACATAAAAAGTCAAATTGATAGTTTAATAGTGCGGAAGATGCTTGCGAATTGTGTTTTTGATGATTCTGAAAAGGGCATGGATATAACAATAAAAGACTATTTGCGTCATAGTGACTGGCAGTTATTTGGCTGGCATGAAAACGGAAATATAGTAGGTGTATGCGGCTTTGAAGCACATACCGACTGGGTTGAGGTTTTACATATTGCTACAGATGAAAATGCCAGAGGTCAGGGCGTTGGCGGCAAAATGGTAGCGGCCTTACAGGAACAATACAAGATGAACATTGAAGCGGAGACGGATGATGATGCCGTGAAGTTTTATCAAAAATGCGGCTTTGATACGACTGCTTTAAATAAATACGGCGTGCGGCGGTGGGCGTGTGTGCTGCATATAAATAAAGTGTGATATTTTGGATATAAAATCTTAATGCTTGAAATCAAAGAGTTTTGGTAAGCAGAGGTTCATTCTTAGAGCCTGTTCAAAATCTATCTTCACACGATTTTTTCTCCCTTTGGATTGTGCAAAGAACGCACAATCTTCAGATTACACTTAACACTCTTGCTGCAACACCCTAGGATGCTTAAAAATCGGTTCAGATTAGATTTTGAACAGGCTCTAAAACACTAATTAATTAAGCTCTATTAAGCCCTTCATGCACTCCAATTACAACTTTAGCTCGCAATAGAGACTTGCTGATTCATAATGAAACTAAGTTAAGGATAATTCCAAGACTATAGGATTATACCCTTTTTATTAGTTATTGTTATATCCAAAATGCCCACAGTTGCCAATAAACTATATTGACGATTATTAAAAGTCCCAATACAGAAGGTGCAGCCATCTTTTTATTGCGATTTTCGGACAACCACAACATTATAATGCAAGTAATTATAGCAACTGCAAGCAAGATGAATATAATACCATATACTATAACTGCTATAGGGAGAATACCAATCATAACACTTACTGCAAATATAGCAAAACTCAAAAGAGATAAAAACATAGTGGTGAATAAGCAAATTTGAACCTTGCTGTAAGATTTTTTTACTAAGGCTCTAATCAGCATTATAAGCCCATATAACCCTGCTACCACGAACAATAATAAAGCAACTGCTTGGAAAATTGCTGATACCCAGCTAATTCTGATATAGTCACTACTGCCGGCAGTGATATATTGCACATTTCCGCTTCCATCGGCTGCTATAAAGAAAAGTTCAGAACGGTCGAATAGGTGGTTCGTCCTGTACACCCCATCTACAACTCGTGACGCTGTGCCGAAAAATGGGGTTGATAAAGTGTTATCGTCTTGCTGAAAAAAGGTCTTATATTCATAAGTCCTAAAAATCGCAACATACCCCTTTGGTGGCCTCGTGTATCTTGAAAAATGCCATTAACTCTCACATCATTTGCGGAACTGCCTATGTTTACGAAGTCACTTTCGCCAAAAATTAAATTCATCATTTGTCTGTTGTAAATATGCTCTAGTCTTTGGTTTGTCATAACCACCGCACCGAAACCGTTTGCAATATCAATTAAGAGAGTGGACGAAAAGCCCATTGTGTTACCGGCATGTCCGATTACATGACCCGCAAATTGTGGCTCTGCCCAAAAACCGTGGTAATTGCGGCCTGTGCCATCGGGGAAAATTGAAGTTGGGGATAATAATAAGCCTAATGTTTCTGAATTTTGAAATAAGGGCGAATTATCAGAAAGTAATGACTGCCCAAACTTTGCAAAATCGGCTAATGTGCCTGTTGCCGAACCCGCAGGATACCAAGAGGATAAAAATGGAATATTACCAATGCTCTGAAAGTTAGCTGTATAGCCGTGAGTATATCCCCTCTGTATTCTAACCCAATCATTATCTCCCAAGTCTGGGCGAAGTGCGGTTTGGGTCATACCAAGCGGTACGAAAATATTCTGTTGTACATATATGTGAAACGGCATACCGGAAATACGCTCTATTACATATCCCGCTAATGCTGTACCGAAATTGCTGTACGCCGTCACATTCCCTGCACGAAAAGCCTGTAGCGGCTGGAATCTTTGAAGTGACTCCCCAAGCGGTAAAATTTCACCGCTTCTTGCGGTAGCCTCAAGTTCCAAAAAAGTTTCTTGAAAGCCTGCCGAGTGGTTTAACAAATGTAACATGGTAATTGGCTCGTCATATGAAAGCCCGGTCAAAAATCCTGTCGGTACGTGGGTGCGTATATCCCCATTAAGGTCTAAAAGTCCACGCTCGGCAAGTTGCAAAGCACTGACTGAAACCAAAAGTTTTGCCGCCGAACCCCATTCGAAAACTGCTTCGTAGTGGTTTGCTATATTTTGGGTGATGTTGATACTGCCATGATGTCGCTCCAGCAAAATCTCGTTATCGGTAAATACAGCAACCGATACGGAGACGGTCGCGCTTTCATTTTGCTGAATGAAATCGTCAATCGCGTCCTGCAAGCCGACATCTGCCCCAAAAACCATTAAGACTTGACCTGCTATGAGCATTATCACCATAAGACTGTTAAAAGTCCTTTTTATTATTTTACGAAAATTCATTTTCGTTCCTCCTAAAATGACTATTCTTCCGCAATTGTACACGAAAAATCGTTCGAGGTAAAGCTTGAACCGCGGAAATCCGCAAAAAATTTTCCGCATGGATAGTATACCACACATACACACGCGCGGAAATAGTGAGACTTTTTCTCTGTATACTCTGCCCCCTTTCCTGCTTTGCAAGACAAATTTACATCTTAATAATAAAGTGGAAAAAGGGAGTGAATCATGGAGAATAAAAAAGCACCTTGCAGTATTTGGATTAACCGCTGACACCGCATACGAATATGTTATAATCGGCAGCATAGACAGCACATCATTTACGTTCGTCCGTAAGCTGCCCTTGCTTTTAGATATGGCGTTTGTTTTGTTGGCGTATATGGGGTTTTATTGAATAACTTAAAGAAGCCTTATTTCATATTATAATAAAAATGATATTGGGAAGTGTTGAAATATGTCTATAGGTTTTTTTATAGAGCAGGAGGCAGCAGAACGCAATTCGGTGAATATTGATAAGACAAAGTATCTGATTCCGTTATTCGTTGGAATGATGATGAATGCCGATTCAAACTTTATGGCTAAGGAAAAGAGTGTTTCTGCTACCTTATCACCCGTTTGGCCCTCATACCCGGGAGTAGTACTTAGACGCGGCATGCAAGGGCCAAGCATTACTCAGGTTCAGGAAAGATTAAATGAATTAGGGGCTAATCCTCGTCTTGCAACGGATGGTGATGATGTCATAATAGGATTATACCAAAAAAGCCAGTAATTACGGGCTTTGGTGGTTTAGTCCTGTTTTTATTTTGAGCCGCATTAAGATTATAGGAGAATTAAGCAATTGAAAAATCCAATGCCAAAGATAAACAACGCTTTGTCTTGCTCGACTAGGAAATAAAAGCAAAGGCATCTTTGGCATAGGGTGTTTCGCAGTGTAGTTTTACATAGACGGTGATATATTAAAATATGAGGGTAAGACCTTCACCTTAGCAGACTGCGGGAACCCTTTTGTTCTTAATGACAAGGCTTAAACAGATAGGTATTCATACCTTTATCGTGCATGCAGGCTGCCGCCGCAAGCATAATTACCTTTGCAATAACGCATCTATAGTATACGTCATTGCAAGGGCAACGGACAGTACAAACACTAAGAGAGTGCAAGACTGCGGCAATCCGGGCACAATTATTATTTCGTATTTATATATTCTCTTTCAATTTTATTCAGCAATCCAATATCCAGCCCCAAAAGCCTACATATTTTCAGCGCATCTTTGGGTATGGCTTCATTTGCATCTACCTCTATCAGACGATAATCCATAAAATCTGATATATTGGCATTCTCATGCAATATGCGTGGCAAATCGGACAAGCCCGCTACACGGTAATAACGCGCATTAGGTGCAGTAACGCCATCATAATGTGTAGACAACAGACATACACATCCGCTCTGCGCCAGCCACGCCGCCACAGAGCGCACAATGGCCGCTCCTTCTGCGGGGTTTGTTGCACGAGCAGGCTCATCCAGCGCAACAAAGAGAAAATCTTGCTGTTTTAGACGGGCGGCAAGGGCATTTAGGCGTGACACTTCGCCGCCAAAACTAGACAGGCCGCTGCCGATATTCTGCAAGTCTTGTGAAATAAGGAAAATACCGTCAAACAGTGGTATTTCGGCCTCATAAGCAAAGACAAAAAGACCCAGCCCGCAAAGTGCTGCATTTAGCGCGGCTGTTTTTATAGCGACACTTTTGCCTCCCATATTTGCGCCGGTTATAATGGCTACACCGCGGCCGGATGTCAGCGTAACGGATGTCATCCGATGTCCTTCTGCCTCCAAGGATGCTGCAACCATGGGATTTGTCATGTCTTTTAACATAAGCATATTTTGATTTATTTTTGGACGCACGGCACCATATCGCACGGCTAAAGCTGCTTTAGCCATAGTTATGTCCAACGCGCCAAGATTTTCGATATTATCATGCAATATAGGGATATATGCACGTAACTTGTAGGATAATTCCGCCATAATGCGTATTTCTTCGGCATCAATGACTTCGTGGGATTGCCCCGGCAACAAAGCCTTGTCGCCGCAGAAAAAGTCTTGCAAAGAAAATGGTGTGATGCGGGTTTTTTGGGGGTCTAATATATCAAGCACATCTGACATAGACGTAAAGGAAATATTCGACAATTGTATATCTGCATTAATTTCCTTAAAGGCTGATAAAAAGCGTGCAAAAATAAGCAAAAACCCCTTAGTCTCAAAAAGGTCTATTTCATTTAAGGTTCCGCCTTCACATTTTGTCAATATGCCGCGTATATTTTTAAAATGCGCCATTATACCGCGAAGGTTCTCCAAAGTGCTTTCGCATCCCATAAGCTTTTCTATATTGTCAAAATGGCTCTCTAACGCTTTCGCATCTCTGTAAGGCTCAATTTTTATTATATACTCTGTGCCATAAGGCGTTTGGGCGGTTAGTTTACGCAAAATGAAGTTAAGGCCTATGGCCTCTTTTTGGCTATTGTCAAGTCCCAGTATAGTTTTCACCCCCGATATTATATGCAGGCACATTTATTGCTGCCTGAATTTTTTCTAAAAATTGGGCGGCATTAAAGTCTGTGCCGTATGGCGATATAGGATTTATTGTAACAGCCGCCAAATTTATGTGCCTTTTTACGGCAAGCGCACCGCCTCTTATGCGCATTTTTTCTAATGCGGGCGGCGTGATAAGGATTTTAGAAGCATCATCTGCAACTACATATTTGTCATAAAGGTCTATAAGTTTTGCATCAGTAACGGCACCCGGGATATAGACATGTTCTGATTGCAAATCAGCTTCGGGAAGATTAAATATGTCGGTTATATGGCGTGTTTGCATAATTACACTGTCCATGCTTTTAGACAGAGCGGCACCCACGCAAAGTACCACGGCCTGCGCAATATTAGGCATGGCAAGACTTTTGCGGCCCACGGCACCGTCTACAATAATTTTTTGTGCCCCAAAAGCAGACATATCATATATAAGCGGCGGAATTTGTGCTGTAGCCGACGGACCGGCCAGCATCACGGCCCCGCCGGACAGGGTACGCGCTACAGCTATGCGGCCCAGCGGTGTATGTATATCTGTCACGGATAAAATTTCTTTGGCTATACCGCAAATATCACGGTTTCGTGTCGTCAGCAATTTTTCCGCCGTTGCAATTATGCTGCCGCACGGCGCAAAAATACGCGGCTTTGGCGTATTTGTTACAAGGTCTGTCTGTTCGCCGTCCAGGCCTATGCTGGTTAGACCAAGGCAAATACCTTGTGCGTTAAAACCGTTGATAAGATGATTTAATGTGGTGGTCTTGCCCGAGTTTTTGGACATGCCCGCTATTGCTATACTGTTGTGAGGGGTTAGGATGTCAATTAATGTTTTCATATATATAGGATATCATGAAAGGGATTAGGGGGTCAAGTCTGAATAGAAGTAGTATTATTGCCATTTATGGAAGTGTTCTGTATTTGCCCATATATTTTGCGGAAACAGATTTCTGTACTAAATTCTACAAATATCTTATATGCATAGTAAATGATAAGGATAAATTTTATCGCCGTAAGGCCGGGAATACATTTTACTATTGTTAAATAACTTTTCTTTTCGTTATGGAAAATGATATATGAAAACTTATTATGAATTATATTGAAAAAATGCTTGACTTTATGAAAGAAATACCATACAATAATTATCGGGTATTATTTTACATATAAGTATTAATGAAAATTTATTATAATAAAGGAGGTATTTTATGGAGCTTAACGTTTACCTGGCCGCAACAATTTGGACGCTTGTCCCAATTGTCTTGACAATTGCCTGTGTGTTTATCACAAGGCGCATATTATTGTCGCTTTTTGTGGGCATTATTTCAGCCGCTTTTATGGCGGCAAACTTTAATCTCTTTAGCACAGTAATTTTGATTGAGCGCACAATGACGGGTATTTTATTTTATGATGGCCCCAATGCGCTGTTCGGTGTTTTCAGCAGATGGTATATGGGTATTATTGTATTTTTGCTTGGCCTTGGCGTTATCACGAGCTTTGTTGTGCTTACAGGCGGTGCGCGTGCATTTGTAAACAGCATAGCAAAGCGCGTAAAAACCCGCAATGGCGTGCAGTATGTCACAGTTATCATAGGTATCATTCTTATGATAGATGACTATTTTAACGCCATGGTTAATGGCAATATCGCAAAAACTGTGTCAAAAGAGCATAAGTTATCACGCGCGCGCTCTTCATACATAGTGGATTCCATAGCGGCTCCCATTTGCATAGTTGCGCCTGTTTCAAGTTGGGCCGTCGCTATAATGGGTAATATGGCTACAGTATACGACAATATAGGCCAAAACCGCAATGTGTTTTTAGATTTTATTGCGATGATACCTTATCAATTTTATGTATTTGCCGCAATAGCCTTGGTTTTAATAACTATTAAATTTGACTTTAATATGTTTTCTATGAAAAGATATGAAAAGTCCTTCCAGGAAACCGGTTTTGATGATTCTGCCGAAACAGTTTCCGAAGGCCTTATGGGCGATGAAGGCTCATCTTCAAAAGGTACTGTTTGGGATTTTTGGCTGCCAATTATATCTTTAACAGCGGCAACTGTTATCACCATGTTTGTTACCGGCCTGCAAGGCTCTTCCGCCGTACAAATTGCAGAAGACGGCATTGTATATGCAATTTTGGATAATATGTCACTTTCGATGTCACTGCTTTTGGGCGGCATTGCGGGCATTGTATCATCACTTTATATTGGCGCCCGGCATTTAAAGAGCGGAGAAGTTACGAAAAATCAATATCTAAAGGCAATTTGGGCAGGGCTTTGGTCTATGGCCACCCCAATTACCATTCTTGTATTGTCTTGGACTATATCTACACTTATAGGACATTTAGGCGTAGGATATTTTGTATCTGATATTCTTTATGCAGCAGGTATAGGATATGGCTTTATTCCATTTATTATGTTTATAAGCGCATCACTTTTGGCCTTTGCCATAGGTACATCCTGGGGAACTTTTGCCATTGTGCTGCCAATAGCCGGTACGGTTGTTGCCGCTACAGGCAATATGGATTTGCTTTTGCCTTCTATGGCCGCTGTTTTATCCGGCGCTGTATTTGGAGACCATTCGTCACCCATATCAGACACTACGGTACTGTCCTCTGCCGGTACAAGCGCAAAAGTTTTAGCGCATTTTGAATCACAACTGCCATATGCAATAATGGCCGCTGTAATGGCGGGCATTGGCTTCCTTTTCTTTGGTATAACAGGAACTGTGTTTGTGGGATATGTAGCATTTGCAATAACTGTTGCGGCTGTTATCTTCTTTGTTATATGGAATAAGAAGAAAAAGCCGTCTTAATAGTGTAATATAATAATTGAATATTTAATAGAGGTTGCGGGTGATAAGGTAAGTTTTGGATATTATAAAGCTATGCGTGGCCAATGCCAAAACCTAATGTATTTCCGCCGAAAAGCGGCGCAAACGCTTGTGCGCCGCTTTGGGAATATTGCTTAGTGCAATATTACTGCAATGTGACTAACTTTGCGCGCTATTGTGTATGTAACTACATAATAGCGCGCTTTTTCTATAGTAAGCATATGGAAGGAGGAAGCAAAATGAAGCATTAAGAACCTGCTTACTATCTATCTTTACACAATTTTTCACGCCCTTTGGATTGTGCAAAGAACGCACAATCGTCGGGTTATACTTAACGCTCTCGCTGTTTTTCGTAAAAACCACTGAAAAAACAGCTGCCGCTACAACCCGGGGACGCTTAAAATTGGTTCAGATTAGATAGTAAACAGGTTATAAGAAAAATTTTGAAGAAAAATATATGTAATATATAAAAAGGAGATGAATTTATGGAAAACAAGAGATTTATGAGAAATGAACTGTTTAGGAATGTCCCCGACGAGCAATGGAATGACTGGAAATGGCAGTTGCAAAACAGGGTGTCTACAATTGAGGAGTTAAAAAAGGTTGTAGACATAGACCCCAAATATGAAGCTGAATATACTGAGACATTAACCAAATTGCGCATGAGCGTAACGCCGCATTATTTTTCGCTGATAGACCTTAACGACCCCCACGACCCCGTACGAAAGCAAAGCATACCTCAAATAAATGAACTACATTTTGCACCGGAAGATATCCCCGACCCGCTGCATGAAGATGAAGACTCGCCTGTTCCAAGACTTACGCATCGCTATCCGGACCGTGTGCTTTTGCTGGTAACAGATACTTGCCCCATGTATTGCCGTTATTGCACGCGTCGGCGTTTTACGGGTGTGAGTGAAAATCCGGTACTTGGAAAACAGGTTGATGAAGCAATTGCATACATAGCAAAAACCCCTGCTATACGTGATGTACTTATTTCCGGCGGAGATTGCCTTGTTTTAAGTGACAATAGGCTGGAGCAAATTATAAGCAGTTTAAGAGCCATTCCTCATGTTGAGATTATCCGCCTTGGTACGCGCTTTCCTGTTGTGCTGCCCCAGCGTATAACGGACGATTTATGCAATATGCTTAAAAAATACCATCCAATTTGGCTTAATACGCATTTTAATCATCCGAATGAAATTGTGCCGGAATCTATAGAGGCCTGCAGAAAGCTGGCTGATGCGGGCATACCTTTGGGCAATCAATCCGTGCTTTTAGCGGGTGTCAATGATTGTATACATGTTATGCGCAAACTTGTGCATGGCCTTACAAAAATACGTGTGCGTCCGTATTATATCTATCAATGTGACCTTTCTCTCGGAATTTCCCATTTCCGCACGCCTGTTTCCAAAGGTATAGAGATTATAGAAGGCTTGCGCGGTCATACATCGGGCTATTGCGTACCTACTTTTGTAGTGGACGCGCCCGGCGGCGGCGGAAAAATACCTGTTATGCCTAATTACATTGTATCTCAAGGGCCAAAAAAAGTTATTCTCCGTAACTTTGAAGGCGTTATTACAACATACACAGAGCCGGAAGGAGAGTACAAGCACACTTGTCAATGTGACGTATGCACGGGCAAAAGAAAAGCAGAAAACTTTGGTGTATCCGGCTTGATTGGAAATAGGGACATGGCAGGGGATGTAGCCCTGGAACCGCGTAGCTTGCCAAGGAGATTGCGCGGAGGACGTGGTTTTAAAAATCATCAAGGATAATTTACAACTCCGGGTATCGTGCGGGCGATTGAGGATGCTTGTCCGCACGAAGTTTCCGGAGCATGGTTAAATAATCCGGAAAAAATGGGCGTAAGACTGCTGCTATAAGAAGGAACGGTCTCCGGATGCCCGATATAAGGAGTGATATAATATCTCAAAGCTAAATCTAAACCAAAACCAAGTGGAATCAGCAAGGAAATGTGCTAAAAACATAGCGGTGGATATGCAAAATTTTATAAACCGCCATACAACTGTAGCTACTGAACGTACCATATGCCGCCTTTTAGGCATAGATGGTGTGGATGATATTGATGTACCAATGCCTAATGTAGTAGTAAAACATCTGTCGCAAAACGGACTTTTGGGAGTGGGCGCCGCGCTTATGCTGGGTAACGCTATGCTGTCTACGGGCAAAAGCCCGCAGGAAATTGCCGAGGGTATTGCTAAAGGTCAAATAAATTTGACAGATATACCCATGGGTGATATTGGTGTCATAAAAGATATTATAACTACGGCGGCTGAAAATTCGGTGCAAAAAATCCGTGAAAACCGAGAAAAACGCGAGAATCTTGCGGCAAAATATGGTGACAAAACAACGCCGTATTTATATGTTATTGTTGCATCAGGCAATATTTATGAGGATATTACCCAAGCTGTTGCGGCTGTGTCCAGCGGTGCTGATATTATAGCTGTTATACGCACTACAGGTCAAAGTCTGCTGGATTATGTTCCATATGGCCCAACAACGGAAGGCTTTGGCGGCACATACGCCACACAAGAAAACTTCCGTCTTATGCGCGCTGCACTGGACGAAGCCGGAGAAGCTGCGGGACGCTATATACGACTATGTAATTATGCCAGCGGTCTTTGTATGCCGGAAATTGCTGCCATGGGTGCGATGGAGCGGCTGGATGTAATGCTCAATGATGCGCTGTATGGCATACTCTTCCGTGATATTAACATGAAACGCACTATGATAGACCAATTTTTTTCCCGCGTGATAAATGGCTTTGCGGGCATTATTATTAACACCGGCGAGGACAATTATCTTACAACGGCTGATGCGGTAGAAGAGGCACATACAGTACTTACCAGCCAATTTTTAAATGAACAGTTCGCCCTGCTGGCCGGTCTGCCCGAGGCTCAAATGGGCTTGGGGCACGCCTTTGAAATTGCCCCTGATGTAAAAAACGGCTTTTTATATGAGCTGGCGCAAGCGCAGATGGCGCGGGAGATTTTCCCGGATGCGCCGCTAAAATATATGCCGCCCACAAAATTTATGACAGGTGACATATTTATGGGCGCTGTGCAAAATGCGTTGTTTAATACTGTAACTATTATGACAAATCAAAAAATACATTTGCTTGGCATGATGACTGAGGCCATACACACACCCTTTATGTCTGACCGCGCTCAGGCTATAGACAGTGCAAAATACATTTTCCATACAATGGCAGATGCAGCGGATGAAATTGAATTTAAAGAAGGCGGTATTATACAAAGACGCGCAGCAGAAGTGCTTGACAAGGCCTGTGGCCTGCTGGCTGAAATAGAAAAAAACAAGCTGTTTGCAACATTAGAGCAGGGCATATTTGCCGGTGTAAAGCGCGGTCAGGATGCGGGTAAGGGGCTGGAAGGCGTTGTGTTAAAGGATGAGGGATATTTTAATCCGTTTATTGATATTATGTTGAATACGTAAACAAGTGATGCAAGGAGGAAAACCAAAATGAATGAAACAAATTTAATACGTCCATATGGCGACACAATGGATGATGGAAAGGTGCAGCTATCTTTTACCCTGCCTGTTCCCAAAGGGCCAAAAGGCCAAGAGGCCGCAAAGCTTTTGGCGAAGCAAATGGGCATGACAGACCCTGCTGTATCTCACAGCGCAGCGCTTTCTGAAGGTTTTAGCTATTATATCGTCTATGGTGCCGTGGCATATAATGTGGACTATGCGGCTATTACAACAGCGGGCCCTGTAGAAGAAACCATGGATATGGATGAGGTGTCGCAGTATATACGAGATTATATAGGCCGGCCAATTACTATAATAGGCGCATCTACAGGTACAGACGCACATACGGTAGGCATAGATGCCATCATGAATATGAAAGGTTTTGCCGGGCATTATGGATTGGAGCGTTATGATATGATAGAAGCGTTTAATTTGGGCAGCCAGGTGACTAATGAAGATTTCATAGCAAAGGCGGTAGAACTCAATGCTGACGCTCTTTTGGTGGGACAGACGGTGACACAAAAAGATGTACATATCACCAATTTGACGCATCTTGTGGAGATGTTGGAAGCCGAGGGGCTGCGCCATAAGTTTATTCTCATTTGCGGCGGCGCACGCATTACGCCGGAGCTGGCTAAAGAGCTTGGATATGACGCGGGTTTTGGCAGGGAAAGCTATGCCGATGATGTAGCTACATTTGTTGTAAAAGAGATGGTCAGGAGAAAAGGGAATTGAGATATAAGACGAAATGTTTTTTGTGAGTGCCGTTATATTTTAGAATGCCCGGGTCATATGGGCTTTCCGTATCCGGCGGCAAGGGGTTAAAAAGGCGTCATAGGCATTATGGGCACTGTAGGCGTATATATCTACCTAATAAAACGAACATGTACAATCAATTCATTATCATCAACTTTATAAATCGCAACAACATGACTTTCGCCATCATTGCCCATCCTGCCGGTAACTCTCTCTTCGTCCAGCACATATGAACCTACAACGGTGCGGTTTACTATTTTACAGTGCAGATTGGGGGATGCGTCAAACATTTTCTTATAGGATGCATACATGATATCTCTGCCTTGCATCAAAATTTTTCCTTCCCCGTCTTCGCATATGCAATCATTGGAAAAATTTATTATGAAGCTATCAATATCTCTGCTGTTATAAGCCTCTAATTGTGATTCTACAGGTTTTAAGATATTCATTGTCAATCACTTCCTCTAATAGTGTTCTCATATAAGATTACTCTCAACGATAAGTTTTTTTGCGATATTAGTCAAAATTATATCATATAAAGGTCATGATGTCAATTCGTGGGTATAAGGTCTTGCTTATAACAACATTTATGTTAGCTCGGATGCTTGAAAATAGTTTTGTATCGTAGTACAATATTTCAAATCAAATTAAAATAAGCATCTGGTTTAAAATCATATAATATAAAAAAGAGGTAATGCATATGGATAAATCTGATTTAAAGCAAATACTTTCGCCAATGAGCTATTATGTTACACAGGAAAACGGAACAGAGCCTCCTTTTCAAAATGAATTTGACAAGCACTTTGAAAAGGGTCTGTATGTTGATATTGTTAGCGGGGAGCCGCTTTTTACCAGTATGGAAAAATATAACAGCGGATGCGGCTGGCCGGCTTTTACAAAGCCTATTAACGAAGATGTATTAACTTGTAAAACTGATAACGGCCACGGCATGAAACGTATTGAAGTTAGAAGCGGCGGAGCTGACAGCCATTTGGGTCATGTATTTGAAGATGGGCCAAAAGAGCATGGCGGACTGAGATATTGTATAAATTCGGCTGCTTTAAGGTTTATATCGGTGGACAAGTTGGAAGAAGAAGGATATGGTAATTATAAAAACTTATTTTAATTGGAGTCTCTGTAATACTTTTATATTCCGCAGAAATAGTATTCAGCAGGGCTTATAACAGATGTATTTAAGTATATTGCTCAATTTTAGCGGTAAGTGATAAATTGAAAGACATGAGTGCAATTACGTTGTTGTGGCCGTAAATGACTGCGCTTTAATGGTAAGCATCAAATAAACCCGCATCTGTACAGATGCGGGTTTATTTGATGCTTACCATTAAGTCAAAATGATTCTCAATGCCTTTTGCCAATCCTTATTATATTCATATGTAACTTAGCAAAAACCGGCCGGAAACATTGCAATAAATGCATAGCCTTTGTATAACGCGAACAGGTCTTAAAGAGCAAGATTCGCAGCTTTCTTGTCCGCAAAATTTGTCAGAATAGTACGAGTTGTGAGATTCATATATTTTTATACCCAGGTTGCATGGGCGAGCGGCAAAGGAGGATTACCATGGATAGCAAAGGTTTATTAAATGACATAGAGGCATTAAAGAGTTTAGACATCCGCACAGTTGACCCATCAACATTAGTTGATATACGCGATGTAAATATTGACCCTGACCTACCATTTGAGGAAAAGGCAATCGCCTATCTAAGTCAAATCAAAAATCCTTATTTCTTCAAATGCAGGGATGTAATTGTAAAGATTAACCATGCCGACACCGAGACAACATTGGATGATTGTATGGAGGGCTTTTATCGGTCGCTTTGAAAAATAAAAAACAGCGTAGAAAGACCCAAAATTTTGTGCTATTTTGTGCTATACTGTTTTTGAACCAGATTATCAAAGTTCTCCTGTTGTTTGGCAAATAACCGACAGGAGGTTTTATAATGCAGCCCATTTTTTATGCTTCCGCCTATGCCCGCACAAGTAAAGATGACACAGACAGCAGCTCTATTGAAAATCAGATTGATTTGATACGCAGCTATGTAAAATTAATTCCTGAGATTAATATAGTTTCCGAAAGAGAAGATAATGGTTACAGCGGAATTGATTTTGACCGCCCTGATTTTAGGGAAATGATGAAAGATATTGAAGCAGGCAAAATAAACTGCGTTATTGTAAAGGATTTATCAAGGCTTGGCCGTAACTATATTGAGGTTGGCGAATATATGGAGGAAATTTTTCCTCGGTATAATGTTCGTCTAATAGCCTGTAACGATAACTATGACAGCCTAAACCCAAGAAGCGACGCAGATGAAATACTAATTCCATTCAGAAACCTAATCAACGAGCAATACGCAAGGGATGCTTCAGGCAAAATACGAGCCATTTTAAGTGATAAGCGAAGAAAAGGGCAGTTTGTAGGCGCCTTTGCCCCATATGGATATAAGCGCTGTGAAGATGACGGGCATCGGCTTGTTATTGACGAACATCCTGCAGGCATTGTACGTTATATGTTCCGCCGAAAAATAGAGGGAATGAGCCAACAAAAAATCGCTGATAGCTTAAACGAAATCGTTGAACCATCCCCTGCTGAATACAAAAAACGCGACACAAACTACAAAGCCAAGTTCCAAACGAAGCCAAGGGCCTTGTGGTCTGCGGTGGCGGTTGGGCGTATACTGAGTAACCCTGTTTATACGGGAGTTTTGGTGCAAGGCAGGCAAACTACGCCTAATTATAAAGTAAAAAGGCGTATTGATTGTGCCGAAGATGATTGGGATGTTATTTATGATGCCCACGAACCAATCATTAGTAAAAGAGATTTTAGCATTGTGAATGACTTGCTTAGGCAAGATACACGAACAGCGCCCGGCAAAGAGGTTGTCTATCCTCTTTCGGGAATAGTTTTTTGTGCAGATTGCGGCAATAATATGGTTCGCACAAAGTCCGGCATAAAGCACTATTATATATGTGCGTCCAGCCGGGTGAAAAATAAAACCTGCACATCTCATTGTATCCAAGAAGAAAAGCTATCTAATGCTGTTATGGATATTATCACTCGTCAGATAGAACTTACACTTGACATACAAAAAAACCTTAATTATGTAAAATCTTTGCCGTCACAACAAAGAGGTATTGAGAAGCTAACTGCTCAACTTGCCGACCGCGAAGAAGAAATCAAGACAAACAAACGATATAAGCGGTCATTATACGAGGACTGTAAAAACGGCTTTATATCTAAAGAGGATTATATCTTGTTTGGTAATGACTACACAGAAAGGATTAAGGAATTACAACAAGCTGCTGCAAGGTTGAGAGGAGAAATAGAGATGCTGCTTGGTGATGATTCTGATTCATCCGCTGACAAGTGGTTAAGTCATTTTATACAGCACAGATACACCAAATCATTAACCAGACAAATGACAACAAATCTTATTGAGCAGATAGAGGTGTTCACAGGCAAGCGAATATCTGTTAGCCTTCGCTATCAGGATAAAATAGATTTGTCACAAGAAATCCTTGATAATCTGCTTTTTCAAAGCGCAGTCAAAGGCGGTGTTGCGGTTAATGCCCAGAGTTAGCCGAAAATCTCAAAACAACATAATAGAAGCACGAATACCTCAAACTACAGTCCATATTTATAAAGTTGCCATCTACACCCGTCTTTCCGTTGAGGACATCCGCAAAAAAGTTAGCGATTCCATAGGCAACCAGAAGGCTATGTTGATGAAATATTTGCAGACACAGCCTGATATGCAGCTTTTCGGCATATATGAGGATGTAAACTACACAGGCACAAACTTTAACCGCCCCGGATTTACCAGAATGGTTGAGGATATTAAGGCCGGTTTGGTGGATTGCGTGGTGGTCAAGGATTTATCAAGATTCGGCCGCAGCTTTGAAGAAACAGGGAACTATCTTGAGCGTGTATTTCCTTTTCTCCAAGTGCGTTTTATAGCTGTTGGCGATAACTTTGATTCACTGACAGCAACCATTGACGAAAGTTTTTTAATGGTTCCTCTGAAAAATCTTATGAATGAGGTCTTTGCACGGGATATTTCAAAGAAGGTGCAAACAAGCTTCAAAGCAAAACAGCAGCGAGGAGAGTTTTGCGGCTCTTTTGCCCCATATGGTTATATAAAAGAGGGGCATCACCTTGTTATTGACGAAGAAGCAGCCGGTGTTGTAAGGCAAATTTATGAATGGCGTATGGAGGGCATGGGAATAGCGGCGATTGTACAAAAACTAAACAGTCTGCAAATCCCGTCACCGGGCAGATATCGCTTTGAAAAAGGTATAACCAAAGCAAAAAAGCATAAGGAATCAGCGTTTTGGTACACTTCTGCCGTAAGCAGGGTGCTATCATATTACATATATACAGGTAATCTGGTACCGGGGCGCTGCTATAAGTCAAACTTTCTGAAAAGTGGCGGCGTAGCGGAAACCGAGAAAAGGGACTGGCTTATCTTTGAGAATTCCCATCCTGCAATCATCACAGAGGAAGTTTTTGAGGCGGTACGCAAGGTAAGAGAATCCCGAAGAAAAGATTTTGCGGGGAATTCAAACAATCTCTCTAAAAATATTTTTAAAGGCTTGATTATCTGCGGAGACTGCGGAAAGCATATGGCACGAGAACGCAGAAGAGAAAAGTTCGCTTATGAATGCTATGTGTACAAAACCATTAACCCTAAAGCCTGCACAAAAAAAGCTATTAGAGAAGCCGATTTGCATGATGCCTTATATGCTTATATCAAGCAAGACATTAACCTTGCCGTAGATATGAACCGCATCGTATCGGACTTGCAAAAGCAAAAGTCTTTTTTGTATCATCAAAACGGCTTGTACAAGCAAGTTGCAACCCTCAATAAAAAACTGGAAGAAAATCGGCGGTTTAGAGGTTCTTTGCGTGAGGATTTTAAAGATGGTATCCTCGATGAGCAGGATTATACCACAATAAAAGCAGGCTATGACGCTGAAAAGGACAAGTTGCAGAAGAGTTTGGATGAACTTACTGATGTAAAATCCATGCAAAGCGAGATTGTGCCGTTTGATAATAATTGGATAACCGAGCTTAGACGCTTTGAAACTGAGCAGAAGCTATCGGCGGGCATGATTTCTGCCATCATAGAGCGTATAAAGATATATGAAAGCGGAAGAATTGAGGTATTTTTGCGCTGCCGTGATGAGTTTAAAGGCTTGCAAAGATTCAGCGGCAACTTAGAACCAAAAGCGAGGGCGGCCAATGTGTAAGAAAAAGATTTACAAATATTATCGCCTCTCGCTGGATGATGAAAATGCAGTCGAAAGCAACAGTATCACAAACCAGCGACAGATAGTAGAAAGTCATCTTGCTGCTATATCAGAATTAGCAACTATGCCATCAGTTGAGGCTATAGATGATGGATACACGGGTACAAATTTTGACCGCCCCGGCATAAAGCATATTCTTAATGCGGCACGACGAGGCGAGATTGCCTGTATTATCGTAAAAGACTTTTCCCGCTTTGGGCGCAAGTATCTTGAAGTCAGCAAGTATATAGAGCAGTTGTTTCCTTATCTTGGCATACGCTTTATTGCTGTTGGCGATGGCTACGACAGTGACACTCACAAAGGTACAACTGCCAATCTGGATGTACCTGTGCGAAATATGCTCAATGCTCTTTACAGCAAAAATGTGTCAAAAACTGTTAAATACGCAAAGCAGTCACAAGCGCAGCGGGGTAAGTATATCCATGCCTTTGCACCATTTGGATATAAAAAAGACCCTGCAGACAAACATCGAATTATTATTGATGAGCCTGCCGCCGAAATTGTAAGGCGAGTATTTGAGTTAATATGCTCATGCAAGACTCACAAGCAGATAGCCGATTTATTCAATGCAGAAGGTGTTCCGACACCTTCTGCATACAAAAAGAAAAACGGCAGTAAACTGAGAAATGCTGGTATAACCGGTTCGCTTTGGACATATCACACCATAAATAATTTGCTTTGCAATGAACAATACATAGGAACCTTTATCGCCGGCAGAGTTAATGCGGGTGAACTGGGAACAAAAAAGCGCATATATAATCCTAAAGAAGAGTGGATAAGGGTCAAAAACAATCACCCCGCCATTATTGCGCAAGAGATTTGGGATATGGCTATATCTCGAAAGGACAGCCGAGTCGGCAAGACCGGCAAGTGTAACGCCAAACGTATACTATATAAAAAAGTGAGGTGCGGCTACTGTGGACGTGCCATGAAATACAATGCGGATACAAAGCGTAATTATTACGCTTGCAGGACTTACCGGTATACGGCTGAGTATGGATGTAAGGACGGAAAATATTATGAACAGGAAATCATAGATGCCGTAAAAACTGTGATTGGGTCGCATATGGCCGCTATGGTTGATTTACAAAAACTGTCTGCTGCTATGAAAAAGATATCTAACAAAAATATTTCCGCCCTTCAAAATACAGTAGAAAGCATTAGCAGCAAGATTGAACAGTTGCAAGCAACCAAGCGACATCTTTATGAGAGATACAAAAAAGGCTCGCTTGATAAAGTATCTTATTTCAAAGAGCGTAAAGCTGACGAAAGCAAAATAAGCGAAAAAACTGCCGAGCGTGAAAAATTGGATGTTGACAATAGCTCTCAAGAGGAAATTCTAAATGAAACCGGTCATTTTTTGGACGCATTTGCAAAAATCAACACCGATGAAGAACCGGCTGCCGAAATCGTAAATGCTTTGGTGGATGCTGTCCATATATTTGGCAAAGGCAGAATTGAAATCAAGTTTTCCTTTGCCGACAAGTCGGAAAAGGCTCTGCAAGCCTTAAAACGAAGGCTATAAAGATTTTTCGATAAAAATCAATTTTTTCTTGTTACTACTTAACATCAGCAGGCTCTTTTGGGCCATTGACAGAGGCGGCGGTAATGGCTTTTCAAAGAACTAACGGTTTGACGCCTGATGGAGTTGTTGGGCCGAATACATGGAATGCGCTATTCTCACAAGAGATTGCGCCGCAGCCCGTTTGGCCCCCATACCCGGGAGTAGTACTTAGACGCGGCATGCAAGGGCCAAGCATCACTCAGGTTCAGGAAAGATTAAATGAATTAGGGGCTAATCCTCGTCTTGCAACGGATGGTTCTTTTGGACCATTGACGGAATCAGCGGTAATGGCTTTTCAAATGGCCAATGGACTGACACCTGATGGAGTTGTTGGGCCTAATACATGGAATATGCTATTTTCACGTAAACCTGCACCCCCGCCCCTGCCGGCAAGAACAATAGTTATTGACCCCGGACATGGCGGGCATGATTTTGGAGCGGTATTTGGCACTCGCCGGGAGTCAGACGATGCTTTAAGACTTTCTTTGGCTGTCCAAAGATTGCTGCTGGAGCAAGGACAGAGGGTTATTATGACCAGAAATACTGATGTTTTTGTTACCTTAAACGAAAGAAGCGCAATATCTAATAGAGATAATGCAGATTTATTTGTTTCTATCCATAGAAATTCCAATATAAATACCTCTACAAACGGTGTTGATAATTTCGTTTTCACCACTGCACCCGTAAATACTATACAATATGCATTTGATGTGCTTGACGAAGTGGTCAATGCTGGTGTTCAAAGTAATCGTGGTGTTATGAGAGGGAATTTTGCGGTTTTGAGAAACACGCAAGCTCCATCGATGCTGCTGGAAATGGGATTCATTACAAATGTACGTGATAATCAACTTTTTGACCAAAACTTCAATGCATATGCAGAAGCCATTGCGCGTGGGATAATGAATGCACTAAACGGAGCGCAGCCGCAGCCGTATTTCTTTTATACTGTAGCAAATGGCGACATTTTGTGGTCGATTGCTCAAATGTTTGGAACAACGCCAAATGCGATTATGCAACTAAATAAATTAACCAGTAGTAATGTAATAGTTGGGCAAGTATTGAGGATTCCCGGATAGAAAAATATATTCGGAATTATCCTTTAATGTATTTTAATTACAATCTTGGCTGCTATAGCAGGCTTGATGACTTACAGTATTGCAGGGGCGGCTAAAAGCCGCCCCTGCTTATTATGGTGCAAAGGGCTTGTTTGTAATTTTGTACTCAAGCTGGAAGAACATGCTGCAGGCTTAACCCGCAATCTCCCTAAATTCGGCAGTTATTGCCAATAGTAGGAGATGCCCGGTCAAGCCTGCTTTCGTACAGTATTATTTGTTAACTGCTACATCATAAACTCCGAACCTTCATGGTCGATGTGCAGTGATACTCTCTTTGTGATAAATTTGATAACACAATAATCTGGGTCAGTATCGCCGTCCGGATATATGTGTATAAACGGCTCTTGCCAATGCTTGGTTTTTGATTCTTGGTCGGTGAGTATCTCAGCTTCGCCGACAAGGGTTAAATTATCAAATTCGGCATAAGTACATATACAGGCCTTATTGTTTTTTTGCAGTCTTTTATACTTGTTTGAACCCATAGGTGTGGAAAAATAGATTTCGGCTATGCCTTCATGTCCCATAAGCCAAATGGCAGAAGCGGACGGAAAGCCGCTTTCGTCTAAAACGCTGAAACTTGCATCATTTTGTGTTTTAATAAATTGATTGGCTTTTTCAAGCATTTTTTCATTCATTTTCATCTCTCCCGATTTTTTTATTTGTGAAAAACAATCCTTATTTATTGTATATTAAAGTCTTGTCGGATTGCTGTAAAAATCGGACATATTGCTGCGGTATTCTTGCGGCGTAATTCCGCATACCAGCTTAAAGTCATGCATGAAATGCGATAAGTCATAGAATCCTGCGATATCGGAAATATAGGTTAGATTGCTGTGAGGCTTATTAAGCAAGCGAAAAGTATTGTTAATCCGGATTAATCTCGAAAATGATTTTACGCTTGCACCGACAAATTGGTTGAATATTCTGTTTAGCTGACGCTCGCTGTAATGGGCACTGTCAGAAATTTGTTTTACGGTAATATTTCCTGCACATTCCTTGATGCTCTGAAGTGCCATCATCAATTCCGGGCGGTATGCGGCACGCACATTTGCCAGCAGTAAAGAGTCAAGGTTCGTTATCAATTCATAAATGCTATTTGATTTTTCAACCATTTCCAAAATTAACTTAGCGAAAATTGTATTTACCGCTTCTAGCGGGAATGTTCTGTCGGTCAATTCACTTTGGCTTATCCCTGTAAGGACATAAAGTCCTGCCGGCTTAAACTCTATAGACACCATCATTTCAAGCTGACCGGCTTGGCTTCCTACAAGATATGGTTTTGTAACAGGACCATGCAAATCGGCCAGGAAGCCGTTACCGCTTTTTTCGATAGAAATTGTGGAGCAGCCGCACGGCATTATGGTAAAGTTGTCTGACATAAGGTATTTGGTGGGAAAGGTTATGTTATAATTTGAAATATATTCTTTTAAATGAGGGTGGGGCAGTATGCATATGAAAGAAGATGTTTGAAGGATTATCCTTTCCTTTGCTTCAAACAGATGCAAGTGCTCTTTTAAAATCATGGCTTAATCCCACCCGGAAAAAAGAATATTGTAAAGCATATGTGGTATTCTGGACTGCAAGATACCCCTGCAAATTACGAAAATAAGGCATGCTATAACTCAAAATCCCGCATTCAATCAACTGGCATATGCGGGATTAAATGTTCCTGCGAGCAATCGTAAAATTAGAAAAAAATTCTTGACAATTGTAAAAAACTGATATAAAATGAATTGGTATATCAAGGTAAGGTATCCAGACTAATCCCTTATATACCGATAAAGAGGGCTTTATTTTAAAATGTGCTTGCCCGGCGTTTACCTGACCCGTCTCCTCCGGACAAGCACCCCAGGCCCTCAATAATAAGACCTGAGAAAAGTATACACCCACTCAGGTCTGCTTGTCAAGCCGAAGTTCAATCTTGGACTAAGACAAGATAAAAAATATGATCAGAGGAGTGGTTTTTTTATGGAGCGTTATAGTTCAAGGATAATTGACGAATACGGCAGAATATCTTTGCACGATGAACTGCGAAAGAAACTTAATTTAGAAACAAATACTAAAGTTACCCTGCATCCGATAGGAAAAATAGTAATTTTGCAAAAAGCAAATACAGAAAATATTTCACAACGCTATCTTATTGAAACAATTGACGAATCAGGCAATATATCTTTGCCTGAAAAATTATTGAAATTTATGGACTGGGAAACAAATGACATGGTTGCCGTTTATCATGTGGATGACAATATGCTTATTTTGAAGTTGATTATGTGGGCCAGAACGGGGGCGTCTAAAGTACTTGAATGTATGCGGTGATTTTTTAACCCGGCGGCCGATTTTACGTCAGACTTTGTCGTAATATAATTTTTCTTCATATATTTGACTATTCAAAATTTTGCTTTTTTGTGTTACAATCTCAAAGAGGGAGTGAAACAATGAGCGCTGAACGTAAAACTATCTTTGTGGTGGATGACAATCTCACCAATTTGACGGTCGCTAAGAGTGTTCTTGGTGATGCTTATAATATATCGACTATCAGCTCCGGCGAAAGGCTTTTTAAAATGCTGGAACGCTCTATTCCTGACCTTATTCTGCTGGACATAAGCATGCCCGGAATGAGCGGATATGACGTTATTAAAGTGCTTAAAAGTAACTCAAAAACCTTTGACATACCTGTTGTATTCCTTACTGCATTAGACAGCGAAGAAATTGAATACGAGGGCCTTTCCCTTGGGGCTATTGATTATATTACCAAGCCTTTTTCTCCGCCCCTGCTGTTAAAAAGAATAGAAGTGCATTTGCTTGTGGAATCTCAGAAAAAAGAATTGGTAAACTATGCGAATAATCTTGAGATAATGGTTGAAGAAAAGATTCGGACGGTTGTAGAGCTTAAAAATGTGGTGTTGAAAACAATGGCCGAGCTTGTGGAGCATAGAGACGAAATAACCGGAGGACATATTGACAGAACCCAGCGATATGTCAAGGTGCTTATTGATGCCATGAAAGCAAGCGGGGTGTATCTGGATGAAGTTAATAGATGGGACGAGAAATTGGTTATACAATCTTCACAATTGCATGACGTAGGCAAAATTTCCGTAAAAGATTCCATACTTTTCAAACCGGGCAAACTTACTTATGATGAATTTGAGGAAATTAAAAACCACACTGTATTCGGAGAAAAAGTTATAAGCAACTTGATAAACAGCACCTCTGACAGTGAATTTTTGGAATATGCCCGCATCTTTGCCATATCTCATCATGAGAAATGGAATGGAAAGGGGTATCCTAAAGGGCTTGCGGGCGATGAAATACCTCTTTTGGGTAGGATGATGGCCATTGCCGATGTGTATGATGCTTTAGTGACGGACAGGCCGTATAAGGTTGCTTTTTCGCACAGAACAGCAGTGGATATTATTACGGCAGACAGCGGAAGTCACTTTGACCCGGCTTTGGTTGAATTATTTGTTGGTGTTAATGATAAGTTTAGTAAAATCAGCGGACAATGACATGATATATACGGTTGTCTTGAAATTTGTAAAACTTGTAAAAACGAATGATGAGGCAAAAATGAAGCACTTATTTGTGGTAAATCCAAAATCCTTTCTTAAAGAAACTGATATGATGGATGTTATAAAGGACATCAGAACTTATTTTGATAGCAATTCGGACGGCGGGTATGCAGTGCATATTTCCAGGTATCCAAGAGATGCCATACGTGCTGTTAAGAAGTATATACAAAGTACTGATGACATAGTGAGAGTATATGCTGTCGGCGGCGATGGAATACTGTATGACTGCTTAAATGGCATGGCGGAGTTTTCCGGGGCGCAGCTGGCCACTATTCCTTACGGCAGCTTTAATGAATTTTGCCGTGTTTTTGGTGATGGCAAAGAGAAGATTTTCCGCGATATAAAATTGCAGACAGAGGCCGGGACGGTGCCGGTGGATATACTTTACTTAGGTCATAAATATGCCCTAAGTTTTTGTGTTATGGGTGTGGAAGCATTTGCGTATTATAGATTTTTGGAAATACGAAAAAGGCTGCCTTTATTACCGAGGAAATTATATAAGGCCATGTTATTGCTTGGGTCCTTCTTAGCTATTGCAGATAAAAAAACATATGCCCGTAACTATGAAATTACCATAGACGGCCAGAATTATGACGGAAAATATATGGCGGTTAATATATCAAACGGCGGATGCTATGGAGGTGACATGATTCCTGCACCTATGGCGCATCCGGGCGATGGTATGCTGGATATTATTATGATAAAAAATATAAGCAGGGTGCGTTTGCTTTCTATTATTGACAGCTATACAAAAGGAAAATACTATACATTTGAAGCTCAAACCCAGGATAGGCGCCAAGAACAAGGTATCGGCCATGTCAACAACAAGTACGAAAAATTTATTAAACATATGCGCTGCAAAGAGATTGTAATACGTTCCGAAAATCCTATGCATATAATGATTGACGGCGAGATGCATTATGACAACTATATTCATATAAATGTTATACCCGGAGCCGTTGAATTTGCTGCACCGGGCGGCCTTTCCTACGCTGTAAGGGGAGAAGGATATGAACAATAAAGACACTGTAGAAAGAGCCGGCATACGTCTTGCAAATATTCTTTCCATACTAATGCTGGTTTTTTATGTTATTTTAAGATATGTGGACCTGGTATTGACAGACACGGTATATCGCTTTTGGCCTTTAATGTCCATTGCTTTTTTTACTGCGCTTCTTATGGCTATGTCTTTGGTTTTTGCTAAAAGTTCTCATCATTTGTCTATATTAATGCCAAGTTCTTTAACCGTAGGTTTATTTTTATCTATGTATTACAGCGAAGGCCTTCCGTATATTTTTGTTGCTTTTGTGGGACTGTGCTTATTATGCGGCGCTTATTTTAATTTAAAAAACTTTGTACGTTTTGTTCTGGGCTTGAATCTTGCTATATTTGTAAGTATGATACTGCTGCCCTATGGCATAACCGGGCCTGAAGTAAGTTCATATGCTTCTTATGTTATGTGGGGATTGATGCAGTTGTGTATCATTGTTACTTATATAACCGTAAGACATACGATACAAAGACATGCAAATTCTATAAATTCAATGAATTCTTATGATGCGATACTTACGACTACTCCAAATCTTGTGGCCCTTGTTGACGGGCATAACTGCGTGCGCCATATAAGTAATTGCTTGGCGGAGCTTGCTAATGTGCAAAGGCTTGACATGGTGCTTGGGCGGCCTATTTTGGACCTTTTTAACAATAACGATATGGTTGAAATGATAACCGATGCGCTGGATGCGGAAGCGGATTATAAAAATACTGCACAGGTGAAATTCGGTGACAAAATAGTTCACTATAAAATTACATCAACGCTGATTACCATTGACGAAAAACATGGAAAATTTATTGATATAAGTGACGTGACCCCTATTATGAATGCGAAATTTGAAGCGGAAAGTGCATCCAGGGCCAAGTCTGATTTTTTGTCAAAGATGAGCCATGAAATACGTACACCGATGAACGGCATTATAGGTATGACAGAAGTGTTATTTTATGAAGATATTCCCGATACTACCAGAACGCAGGTAGAAACTATAAAACACAGCGGAAATCACTTGCTGTCTATTATAAACAATATTTTGGACTTTTCTAAAATAGAGTCGGGCATGCTGGAAGTTTCGCCTAAGAGCTATCTTCTTCATTCGCTTATAAATGATGTTATAAGCATTATAACAATGCAGATGAAGGATTTGGATTTGCAGATGACGGTTTATGTGGACCGCAATATCCCGCAGGAGCTTTTCGGCGATGTGGTGCGCATACGCCAAATTCTTTTAAATATTATAAGCAATTCTGTAAAATACACCAAAACAGGATATGTGTCGCTTGAAGTTCTGGGCGCTGTGACCGGCAGCGGCTCTATTGAAATTGCCTTTAAAGTAACGGACACAGGCATAGGCATAAAACAAGAAGATATGAACAGATTATTTGACAAATTTTCACAATTTGACTTGGAACGCAATCAAGGCATAGAGGGAACCGGTCTTGGTTTGGCTATAACCCACAGTCTTGTAAAAATTATGAGCGGATGGATTGATGTAAAATCTATATACGGTGAAGGAACGGTATTTACTGTGACGCTGCCGCAGGAATTTAAAAAAATGGGCATGATGTTTTCTGTTTCGGAGCCGGATAAAAAAAGAGTGTTGCTTTACGGCCTTACAGAGTTATATACAGAATCTATCGTACGTACGCTGAAAGACCTTGGTATAAGGTATTATATTACTGAAAGCGAAGTTGAACTGTATTTCAAACTGCACGAAAAGTCATGGAATTTTGTTTTTACGGAACCATCTTTGGCGGATAGCGTGGAGGACATGGCGGACAGGCTTGAAGTATCCCCAAATATTGTGGTTACGGTAAATTCATGGGATGTAGGCCAAAAAAACGGCTTTACTACGCTTATTATGCCCACATATTTTGTGGCAGTTACAAATGTTTTAAACAATACCAAAAACTACAGTGAAAATGGCGCAAAAGCCGTAGAGCATTTTATTGCACCCGATGCCAAAGTTTTGGTTGTGGATGATATAGACACCAATCTTAAAGTTGCACAGGGGCTTTTGGATATATATGGTATACAGACAGATGTATGCTCTAATGGCATGGAAGCGGTGGAAAGCGTGCAGAAAAAGGATTATGATTTGGTGCTTATGGACTATATGATGCCAGGCATGGACGGCATTACCGCTATGGAAACTATAAGAGAGATGCAAGGCGCAAGATATAAAAATATGAACATTGTTGTGCTTACTGCCAATGCAATAGTGGGTACAAGGGAAATGTTTATGCAAAAGGGTTTTGATGAGTTTTTGCCCAAGCCTATGGAGCTGACGAAACTGCATAATATCTTGGAAATATTTATACCTAAAGAAAAACAGATGCCTAAAAATCAAAAGTCAGATAAGGTAAAAAGAGATGATTTTGAAGGCAATTCTATTAATATTGAAGGTGTGGATATTAAGAGAGGCTTGGCCTTGACGAGAGGAAGCGTTAAGGGATATTTGGATATACTGGCTGTTTTTTACCGGGACGGCATGACTAAGATAAATGAGCTTAAAGACAGCCTGGCAAACGGAGATTTAGAGATTTACACCATCCACATCCATGCATTAAAGGCGGCGCTTGCTAATATCGGAAGCATTTCCTTATCCAAAACAGCACAGGATTTGGAGAATGCAGGGAATAAAATAGATGTGGATTATATTAATGATAATAATTTTAAATTTTTAAGTGAGCTGGAAGTGTTGTTGGACAGCATACATGATGTTTTGCAAACGCAGTCGGAAATCTTAAAAAGTCATGACTATGAAGAAGATGAAGTTATTCTTGACTGCCTTACCAAATTGAAAAGCGCCCTTGAGACATTTGACCATCAAGCGATTGATAAGGCTGCAAGGATTCTTGGCGGCTTTTCGATTGAGCCGGGCGGAAGAATAGGGGAGGGCGCAGTAAAGGATATTTTGGAGAATGTGCTTATTGGGGAGTATGAGTTGGCGGCTTTAGAGATAGAAAGGATTCAAGGGCAGAGCATTGGGAATTTATAAAGGAATTTCAGCAAATTCGTATGCTTCCATCTTTCAAAAGGACTTGCATTCGCAGCCGTCAAGTGGTACAATTGATAGGTACGGAGGTAAATAAATGAAATTTCTAAAAGAATTTACAGAGAAGAAGGCAGTGAAAATAGCTCTGCTTTGCTATACTGCAATTTTTCCTTTTTTATTGTTTTTTGCCTTGGAGGGATTGAATCCGGCATCAACAGAACTTTTGGCTCTGTCTTTTTCAAGTTTAGGCGTAATTTTAATGTCTGCATTTTTTATATTTGCGGTTGCAATGATTATTTATGTTCTGTCCGGCTCTGTTTTTTGGTCATATCTGCCGGTATCGGCAGTTTTGGGCGTGGCATATGTTGTTAATAATCTTAAACTGGCCATAGCAGGCAATGTTTTTGTGCCTACAGACCTGATGATAGCCACGGAAGCCCTTATTGTAACCGATATATCAACAATAACCATTGAGCGCGTACTGCTTGCAAGGATTTTTTTGGTTGTTATTCTTCATTTGCCTTTGTTTTTTGTTAAATTTAAGCCAAAGCTGCGCAATAGAGCTATAATGTTCGGCGGCGCAATAGCAGCTTTTCTGATATTTTTTGTTTCCGGATTTTATGCTTCGGCGGTTGTTCCTGCTCTAAGAATAGATACTACCGGCCCAATAAACACTATGTACCGAAATACCGGGCTTATTGTTGGTTTTCATGCGGCTTTTGCAGACCATATTGCAAGGAATATGAATGCGGCTGATGCTGCATATATTGCTCAGGCGTTCTTTGGAGAACCTGCCCCCGCTGCATCTGACGGTTTGCGCCCCAATGTAATTGTTGTTATGTCCGAAGCTTTTATGGACCCCACAATAATATATAATTTAGAATTTTCAACTGACCCGGCATCCAATTTCCGCCGTTTAAGCAGGCAACATATAAGCGGAATGACAATGGTGCCGGTGTTTGGCGGGGGCACAGCAAATACGGAATTGGAATTTCTTACAGGCAGTCCGCTGTTTTTCAAAGGAAGTTCTTTGTATGTGCCTTACAGCAATACAGACAGATATTTTTTCAGGGATATCACCACAGCTATGCCTTATCTATTTAGGGAAAACGGCTATCGTACTGTTGCCGTTCATCCGTTTACAAGATACTTTTTCAGCCGCAATTTAGTATATCCGCGCTTGGGTTTTGATTATCTTATATTCTATGAAGATATGGAAGACCCTGTATATAAAGGTTATTTTGTGTCTGATGAATTCTTTACAGACCAAATTATTGAACAGATTATTCTTGCGGAAGATGCAGGGGAACCGCTGTTTCTTTTTGGTATTTCCATGCAGAACCATTGGGAGTTTTGGGAAGATAAATACTTGGGATTTGACCAGGATGTATATGCTGTAAGCCCCTATCTTAATGATGTAGAAACCGGAAGGCTAAATGCCTATCTGCAAGGGATTTATGATGCCGATAAGCAGCTTGGGCGGTTGATTGAATTTATAGAAGGCAGAGAAACCCCGACCATTGTTGTATTTTTTGGTGACCATATGCCGATTATCGGCGCTCATACTGATGCTATTTTTGAAACTCTTGGTTATATAAGCATACAAGAAAGATGGCAGTGGAATATGGAAGACAGACGCAAGATGTTTGAAATGCCCTATCTTGTATGGAGTAATTTTGCACCCGCTGATGAAGAATGGGGCACGCTTTCAACATATTTTTTAGGGGCGCAGGTTTTGCGGCACAGCGGAATAGACCTTAATGCCTATTGGCATCACATTTTGTATGCCGGTGAACATTTCAGGGTTTTAACAGAGAATCACTATGTAGACATACAAGGCAATTTTCACCCGGCATATACAGCAAGGGGATTGCCGCATATTTCCGCAATGGATGCTCTTATACAAGTCAAGTGGTTTGGCACGGATGATTTTCATAATTCGCTTAGTAATATAGTTTCAAACAGATAATTCATGCTCTAAAAACAAAACGGGATGGTTGAAAATGTCTGATATACTATATGTAGTTCTTCCTTGCTATAAAGAAGAAGAGGTTTTGCCTGAAACGGCATCAAGGCTTGCTGTAAAAATGAGCGGTTTGATAGAGGCGGGCAAAATCTCACCTGATTCAAAAATACTGTTTGTTAATGATGGCTCAAAGGACCGCACATGGGAGATTATATGTGAGCTAAACGCATCAAATCCCATTTTTGCCGGTGTAAATCTGTCCAGAAACAGGGGTCATCAAAATGCTCTTCTGGCGGGTCTTATGGTGGCTAAAGACAGGGCGGATGCTGTTATTTCCATGGATGCGGATTTGCAGGACGACATAAACGCCATTGACGAGATGCTGCATAAATTTGGCCAAGGTTTTGATATTGTGTATGGCGTTCGCAGCAAAAGGGAGAAAGACAGCCGTTTTAAACGCATTACCGCTGAAGGGTTTTATAAGCTGATGCGTACAATGGGTGTAGATATTGTTTTTAACCACTCTGATTACCGTCTTATGAGCAAACGCGCGATTGAAGGCTTGGAAGGCTTTAAAGAAGTAAATCTCTTTTTGCGGGGCATTGTGCCGATGATAGGTTATCCGTCAGAAACCGTTATGTATGAAAGAGCAGAGCGTTTTGCCGGCGAAACCAAATATCCGCTGAAAAAGATGCTGGCTTTTGCTTTTGAAGGCGCAACATCTTTGTCTGTGCGCCCGATACGCATAATATCAATTATTGGCCTGTTGTCATTTTTGGCCAGTTTTGTTCTGCTTATCTATTTTATAATCGACTATACAAGAGGCGGCACCACGGCCGGATGGGCTTCAACCATTGTATCTATTTGGGCCATAGGCGGCTTGCAACTGCTTGCTATAGGTATAATAGGAGAGTATATAGGAAAAATATATCTGGAAGTTAAAGGGCGCCCAAGATATATTATAGAAAAAATTGTTATCAGTAAGTAAAATAACTATACAAAGCGAACCCCCGGTTACTCAGATAGCCGGGGGTTCTTTCCTTCAGGTCTAATTTTAAGTTTTTAATAAGCATCTTATCATCTATGTGATAAATGCCGAAAATAAAACAACCACTCTCCTTTAGGGCCTATATTTGTAATGTCAAGGGATGGATTCTGCTTGACAAGTAGACCTGAGTGGTTTATAATATTCTCAGGTCCGAAGGGACTTTGTTGTTGTGGTGCTTGTCCGGGGTTTACCGGTCAAAGTTAACTTTTACCGGACAAGCACGTTTAACAAATTCCCTTATTTAGCTGTATAGGAATGGTTTGAATGCCATCCCTTGATATATACATCTACATTATATAACAAGCTGCAACATACGTCAACTGCTTTTTCAATATTTTTCAAAAAAATTATCCTGTATACGATGGCTGTTATTTGCCGTATGCAGGATTTTTATTTGTTTCTTAATATTATGGTGACATGGAATTGGTCTTTATGGCAGTATGTTAGGTGGTAATTCCGAAAATCTTTTTAACAGACTCCCTTATAACAAGCGTGGGCTGGTAAGTATAATGGATTTTGTGGTTGGGTTTATCTATTATTTTCAATAAAGATTCTGCGGCTAACTCGCCCATTTCTTCGCCGGGGTGAGTAATGGTGGTGATTGCAGGGGTTGACAGCCTGCTTAAATATGAATTGTCAAAGCTGGCTATTGATAAGTCGCCGGGAATGTTTAGACCAAGCTTGGATGAAGCTTCTATAAGTTTATGGGCCACGCGGTCACTGTAACACAGCACAGCGGTGCAGCTTGATAAGGATTTTGCCAAAATAGGAAGCTGTTCATCTAAAAATAGGTTATTCAGACTTTCTTCGGAATACCAAATGATATTATTTTCATCAAGCTTCAGGTTTTGTTCGTACAACTTATTGACAAAACCTTTATATCTAAGACCCCCTTGTATGGAATCGTGCTTAAAGATGCCGCCAATTTTGCGGTGGCCTTGGTCTATAAGATATTCGGTGGCTATGCGGCCGCCTTCTTCGTCATTATTTATTATATAGTTGCAGTTAAGCTTTGGATGATAAGTGTTAACAAAAACGACAGGGATGTTTCTGGCGGCGAAATCCTTATAAATATCCAAATTCGGGCTTGCGAGTGCGGATTTTACGGCTTCTACAATAAGGCCGTCAATATTGGATGCAAGCAGGGACAAAAGGCGGTTTCTTTCCACTTCTATTTTGTTTTGTGTAAGCATCAGGGTTATGCGGTGGCCTTTGTGCGACAATATTTTATCAATGCCGGAAATCATGTCTGAAAAAGTATAATCGTATGCATAAGTTAAAAGCACGCCTATATTTTTATATTGTGCGTACAAATCTAAGCTTACATATGTGCCGCTTCCTTGTTTTCGTATAACAAGGCCTTCTTTTTCCAGAACATCAATGGCGGACCGTGCAGTATGGCGGCTTATACTAAATTTTTCGCAGAGGCTGTATTCGCCTATAAGCTTAACGCCGGGCTCGAAAGTGCCGTCAAGAATGTTTTTTCTAAGCCAATCTGCAACTTCTGTGTATTTAGCGGTTTTAGTAGATATCGTAAACACCCTCGCTTATTTTGACATTTTTACAACATTATATATCATTATATCACAGCATAACAGGCCTTGCAATAGTTCAAATTACTTTTTAAAAAAAATATAAAATTTTTATTTTCCTATTGCATTATTATCAGACATGTTGTATAGTAACATATATAATGTCATACAAATATTTAAGATAATAGCTTAGAATGAATTGAAGCTTAATATATTTGTTTTTTCATACTTTGCAATTATCAACTAAAAAATGGGGGAGCGTTTGAATATGGGCGAAGGCACCGGATATTTTTCTAAGTTGGGGAAAAGGATTTTGCAGCATTGGCAGGTTTATTTGCTTTTGGCACCTATGGTTATTGTATTGATACTATTTTCTTACAGGCCTATGGGCGGTCTTGTTATTGCATTTCAGCGATTTTCTCCTTTTCTTGGGACGGAAGGAAGTCCTTTTGTGGGTTTTGAAAATTTTGAAACCATATTTTTCGGAAGAGCTTCCGCCATGTTTTGGCGGGCGGTGCGCAATACTCTGATTTTGGGATTTTACGGACTTGTTTTTGGCTTTATCTTTCCTATAATACTTTCTATAATGTATCACGAACTTAGAATGAGCAAATTCCGCAGCATAACACAATCTATCTTACTTATGCCGAATTTTCTTTCGGAGGTTATTGTGGCAGGTATTATAATTGCCTTCTTGCAGCCTTCCACGGGTGTTATTAATCATCTTTTGATTAATCTGGGAATTATTGATGAAGGTATTTATTTCCTTATGCGGCCTGAATACTTCCGCGGTATTTTTACTTTTGCGGGCATATGGATGAATGCAGGATTTTCTTCATTAATATATCTGGCGGCTCTATCTTCTATTTCATACGAATTATACGAATCGGCCAATCTTGACGGAGCATCCCGCCTGCGGCGCATATGGCATATATCGTTGCCAGGGATAAGGCCAACTATTGTTGTACTGTTCATATTGGCCATCGGAGGTATATTGAATGCATCTTTTGAAAGAGTGCTTTTGTTATATCAGCCTGTCACCTTTGCCACAGCGGATATTTTGGGTACGTTTATATTTAGAATAGGTATACAGCAATCTGATTTTTCCATAGCGGCAGCAGCGGGATTAATGAACTCTGTTGTAGCTTTGATACTTGTTGTTTCGGCAAACTTTTTAAGCCGGAAATTTTCTGACTCGTCGCTGTTTTAGAAAGGGGTGCATCTTATGGTTAGAAGGATTTTCTCTGATGATAATATTTTTAATGTTATAAATAAGTTTTTGATACTTATTTTTGCTGTGATAGTAGCTTATCCGATTTTATATATATTCTTTGCTTCGATAAGTTCAGGCCGAGCTGTGGATACAGGTCAAGTCATTTTCTTTCCGAGGGAAATAACTTTTGCATCTTATTCCTATATTGCCGGGGATATGATATTTTGGCGTTCTTGGCTTAATTCTATCATACTTACAGGACTTGGCTCGATTTTCTCTATGCTTATTTCAACGACAGGCTCCTATGCTCTGTCCCGTAAAACTATGCCGGGTGTGCGTATATTTGCTTTTATGCTGCTTTTTACTATGTGGTTTAATGCCGGTATGATACCCACTTTTATAAATCTAAGCGATTTGAACTTGCTTAACTTCCCGGGTTTAATTATTGCTTTCGGTTTAAGTCCATTTATTGTTATAATCCTGCGAAGTGCATTTTTAAGTGTTCCGAAAGAAATTGAAGAAGCGGCCAGGATTGATGGAGCAAGCGACTTAAAAGTATTTGCTTTAATTTCTTTGCCTTCTATCAAGCCTACTATAGCTGTAACTTGGCTGATGTATGGCATGGCTCGCTGGAATGGATTTTTCTGGGCCATGATTGTACTTAACGATGAAACTCAAATTCCTTTGCAAGTTTTCTTGCGGCGGCTTATTATCCTAAGAGAGCAGCAAATTGAAATGGCAGAAGTTTTTGCCTTTGGAGACCACAGCTTTACAACAATAGTTTATGCGGTTATCGTTTGTTCGATAATTCCTATATTAATTGTCTTTCCCTTTATGCAAAAGTACTTTAAAAGAGGGATTATGGAAGGGGGAATTAAGGGTTAGAATTATTTTTAAAAACAGTTTTTCAAGAAGTAATTAAATTTTATTAAATTATTTTTTAAGGAGGAAACTATGAAGAAATTTAGTAAACTATTAGCATTATTATTGGCAGTACTTTTTGTTATCGCAGCTTGCGGTTCGCCTGCGGCGGAAGTACCTGCGGCAACACCAACTCCAACACCTGCGGCAACACCAACTCCAACGCCGGCTCCTGCGCCGGATGTAGATGATGTTGTGGAAATCACTTTCCATTATACTTGGGGCGGAAATGTTTTTAATCCCGAGTGGTCTTCGTGGATAGCGGCTCAAGAAGAAACAGGTGTGCGATTGGAAGGTGTGGCAAACCCGCTTTTTACTACGCCGCTGGAAGAATTTAATTTACAAGCGGTTGTCGGCTTCCCTGCTCATCTTTATGCAGGAAGCTTCCGAAACCAATTTATGGAATTTGGTATGCAAGGTGCATTTATTCCGTTAAATGATTTATTGCCTGTATATGCCCCTACTTTTTATGACCTTATGACCCGCTTTCCTGAACTTAGAGCGGCTATTACCGCGCCTGACGGAAATATATACCACTTACCCGGGATGAATGATGTATTAGAAGATATTGCTTCGGGCAGAAATTATTGGATACGTCAGGACTGGCTGGACATATTGGGCTTAGATGCCCCGGACACTATTGAAGAATTAGAACAGGTACTTATAGCCTTTAGAGATGAAATGCCTGCTCATACAGGCAATGATGTGGTCTTTCCTATTATAGGCTCCGATATGAGCAACTTACTTAATATGCTGGTGCCTTTCTGGGGTGGAAGAACTGCGGGCAGCGAGCTGGGTTCGCGTATTGTGCCTGCTGCAGACGGCAGTACTCTTTATAATCCTTGGTTAACGGAAGAATTTAGAACTGCCATAGAAAATATTTCAAGATGGTATCAAGAAGGTCTGATAGACTATCAGATTTTTACTCGCGGCGGCGGCTTCCGTCAAGAACTTTTTGCTTCTAACCAGGGTGCTTTTACCTATCATTTCCCGCTTTCTACAGGTGATTTCAACCACATAATCAGAGAAATTCACCCCGAGTTCAGCTTGGTGGCTATAATTCCGCCGCTTAATGTAAACGGCGAGAGGATTTCTGAACATCAAAGACCGCTGACTAATTTCAATGGCTGGGGAATTTCGCATAACAACCCTAATCCGGAGCGCACTTTGCAATTTATAGACTTTTTCTATACAAGAAGAGGACGTGACCTGCAAAGTTTCGGTACCGAAGGCATTACTTTTGAATATGACGCAGGGGGCAATCCGGTATTTTTGCCTAGAATTTGGGAGCAAGGCGTTCCCGGTCTGGACTATATCCGCTGGACTCACGGTGCGGTACAAGACGGCATAGGGCGTTGGCCTGATATTAGATTCGAGCATCAAATGGGCGGACCGGAAACTTTGGAGGCCATGCTGCTTTATGAAGCAAACGGAAGCTTTGCTCCAAGAATGCTGCCTTTGCTGCCATTTAATCATGATGAACTTGATACCGTAAATAGTATTACACCGCATCTTCATGCTTATCTTAACGAGCATGTGCAAAGCTTTATCTTGGGTGATTGGGAAAATATTTCTAACCAATGGGATGAATTTGTTGAAGGCGCAATCGCTCTTGGTGCCCATGAACTTTTAGAAGCTTATCAATCAGCATTTGACCGCTTCTTGACTATGAACTAATATACTGATATATTTTAATCAAGCAGTTGGCATTTTTGTCAACTGCTTGATTAAAATTAAGATTTGCAGGGAGAAATGGACAAATGCCGTCAAGTATAGACAAAAAGATAATTGATAACCCAAAATACATATCCAAGCTGTTTTGGCTATGCTGGACTGCTTATGCTGCGGCTTATCTGGGAAGGCTGAACTTTGCGGCAGCTATGGCTGAAATTATTGCACAGGGGCATTTGTCTGCCGCTCAAGCCGGATTAATTGTTACTGCATTTTTTATTTCGTATGGTGTGGGGCAATTGATAAATGGGTTTGCGGGCGATAGGTTCAGGCCGGAATTAATGATGTTTGCCGGCTTGGTAATCTCTGCAATTGCCAATATTATTATGGGTCTGTCTATGCCCGCCTCGGTTATGGTTTATATTTGGGCTGTAAATGGTTTTGCTCAAGCTATGATGTGGCCCGCTGTTGTAAAGCTTGTGTCCACGCGTTTAAGCAGGAATAACGGCATAAAAGCTATGGTTAATATATCCACAACCGTTCCTGCCGGAACTTTGGCGGCTTATGTAACGGCCGCCGGAATAATTGCTTTTTCTTCCTGGAATCTGGTGTTTTTAACAGCGGCGGTAATTATGGGTGTTATGGCTGTCATTTGGATTTTTGGCATCGGCAGAATAGAAAGGCATGTAAAGAAATATGGAAAGTCTAAAGTTGATGAAACAAAAGAAGATGCAAGCATAAAAACAGAAACTAAGGTCTCTTTCCCTCGCTTAATATTGATGTCGGGACTTCCTCTGGCTGTTTTTGCGGTAATTTTGCAAGGGATGATTAGGGATGGAGTAACGGCCTGGACACCTGCCCTTATCAATGACCGTTTTAATTTGGGGGTTTCCTTGTCGGTGCTTGTTACGACACTGGTACCTTTGGTAAGTATTTTGGGGGTATATGCTTCTAATATACTTAACAGAAAATTTATAAAAAATGAAGTCTTAACTGCGGGTGTTTTGTTTATCATATCGGCCGTATCTTTTGTTTTTCTGGCAATATGGGGGTCGGATAACATTATGATTCTTTTATTCAGCCTTGCAGCGGCTATTTCTGTTATGCACGGCGTAAACACCATGCTTATAAGCATGGTGCCGCTATACTTTGCAGACAGCGGCAAATCCGCCACCGTAACAGGCACTATGAATGCTTTTACATACTTAGGAAGCGGAATTTCTGCATTAACTATTGGAATTATTACATCGCAAAGAGGGTGGGATTATGCTATAATATTCTGGATAGCAATTGCGGCACTTGGTACGGCCGTATGTCTTATATGTGCCGGAATTTGGGCGCGTTTTAAGAATCTGACGGGCTCTTAGTCTAAACTTTAAGGAGTGAATGGTTATGAGGAAGGATTTGTTTACCTGCAAAAACATTTATAAGGCGAATATGCACTGCCATACCGTCTTGTCTGATGGGCGCTGTACGCCCGAGGAAATTAAGGAGATATACCGGGCGAAAGGATATAATATTGTGGCTTTTACAGACCATGATATTTTAAAGGCACACAGCTATCTTAATGATGACAATTTTCTTGCCTTAAATGCCTGTGAAGTTGCTATTAATCAAACTCGTACAGAAGGAAAAACTTGGGACAGAACTTCTACCTATCATCTTAATCTTTATGCTTCGCGTGCAGATATGACAGATACTCCGCCTTTGCCCAATATAGATTATGATGATACGGATGCTATTAATAAGTATATAGCTGACAGGGTAAATGACGGGTATTTAGTGTGCTACAACCATCCGTACTGGTCCCTGCAAACATATAATGAATACTCTAAATTAAAAGGATGCTTTGCAATGGAAATTTACAATCATAATTGCGAAGTTGCAGAAGGCTATTATGGATATAATCCGCAAGTTTATGATGAAATGCTGCGCTCAAGCGGCAAGCTTTACTGTTTTTCTACAGATGATAATCATAATGCTGCGCCTGCTGACAGTGCAGAATATGATTCTTTTGGAGGTTTTTTATATATAAACAGCAAAAGCTTGAGTTATGAGGATGTAATGAAATCCCTTGCAGACGGGGACTTCTATTCCTCGCAAGGCCCTGAAATTTATGAAATCTATCTTGAAAACGATATTCTTAATATCAAATGCTCTCCTTGCGATTTGATTGTTGTGTATACTCAAGGCAGAAAATGCTATGCCAAGACAGGTGAGGGACTTACAGAGGCCCGGTTCAAACTTACCGGCAATGAAGGCTATATACGCATTATGTGCCGGGATACTAACGGAAAAGATGCAAATTCCAATGCTTTTTGGTTTAATTAAATATTACGAAAGAGATAACTGATGAGGTGAATATTGTGAAAGAGATAACCAATAATGAGATAAAATCAAGTTTAGACACTGCTCTTAAATTACTAAGGGCTGACTTGACTGTTTTTGGAGAAAAATTTAAACCTGTAGTAAGCGAAGGGAATTATTATAAGCCATCGGAAAATGATGATTGGACAAACGGTTTTCATACGGGGCAGTATTGGCTGGCTTGGGAATTGACAAAAGAAGATGCTTTTAAAGAGGCTGCCCTTGCTCATGTAGAGAGTTTTCAGCGGCGCATTACAGACAGGGTTGGGGTTGACCATCACGATATGGGTTTTTTGTACAGCCTATCATGTGTGGCGGCATGGAGACTTGTAAAGAGTGACACCGGGCGTAGCGCAGCTTTAATGGCGGCAGATAATCTTATTTCCCGTTTCCATAAAAAAGGCGGGTTTATTCAAGCCTGGGGCAAACTTGGGGCCGAAAATAATTACCGTCTTATAATAGACTGCTTAATGAATCTTCCGCTGCTTTATTGGGCGTCAAATGAGACAGGAAATGGTAATTATGCCGAAATTGCAGATATCCACACCAAAACTTCTTTAGAAAATCTTGTGCGTAAGGACTATTCTACATACCATACATTTTATTTTGACCCGAAGACAGGCGCACCGCTAAAAGGTGTAACTGCACAAGGATACAGGGATTCATCCCCTTGGGCAAGGGGTCAGGCATGGGGTATTTACGGCCTTGCGCTGTCGTTTGTACACACAAAAAATCCTGCATGCATTGATTTGTTTTATAAAGTTAGTGATTTTTTTGTACAACATCTTCCCGGCGATATGGTCTGTTATTGGGATTTAAGTTTTAGTGATGCTGATGGAGAACCAAAGGATTCCTCTGCCGCTGCTATTGCTGCTTGCGGAATGCTGGAAATGGCTAAATACCTCCCGAATGATAAGGCGGAGTATTATATAAGCGTTGCCAAGAAGATTGCGGGCTCTTTGGCACGAAGTTATGCAGCTAACCCTGATACTTCAAACGGCTTGCTTCTGCATGGTGTTTATGCCAAATCATCACCATACAATACCGTTTCGGACCACGGAGTAGATGAATGTACATTATGGGGTGACTATTTCTGGATGGAGCTGCTTGTCAGATTGTCTATAGAGTGGGATATATATTGGTAAAATTATAAATTTTTGGAATTATATCCTGATATGTTCTTGCTATACGCCAATTCCTCCGTAGGGGCGGCTTGCAGCCGCCCGCTGTATACAATGGATATACTTGGTCTATACGGCAACTTTGGTCGTCCACAAGTCTGCTCCTGCAATTGCGTGAGTTGGTAAGCATGCTATAACAAGCAGAAGCTGTAATTACAGCACATGAAGGGATAATTCCGTAAATTTTAAATAAGGAGGTGAAGAAAACAACGCAAGGTCTTGTTGTAACTATAACGGAAAATAATATGAAACGGCAAAAAATATGAAAGGAGAAAAAGAATGCGAAATTCAAGCAAAAAATTAATGGCATGGGTATTGGCTGTTATTATGGCCATACCTGCGTTTTCGGTACAATTAGCCTTTGCCGGGGAAGAAACTGCTGCGAATAATAGGCTTAATGCAATATTATCTTCTCCGTCTAATCTTAATGTTTTGTCTACGGCATACAGCCTGACAGTGTCGTGGGATGCGCCTTCCGGCGTATATCCCGGAGGAGATTTTATTACATATGACATTATCATAGCACCAGAAAGAGGGATGCCGCAGACATTCACAGGCGTAAGTTCGCCTTATGAAATTATGCCTTTGGCTTCTGACACTATGTTTGATGTCTTTGTCTTTGCCGTACAAGGCGGAACAAGAAGCGTCCCTGCAAAAACAACTGCTTGGACACAAGGTTTATGGGACTTTGGGGACATCACCGCCTGGGGTGCTGTTTTAGACCAAAGCGTTCCTCTTGCTGCAGCTAACGGAACATGGTTTGTGCGTGCGCCGCATCTGGCTGATTCGACTTTTACGGCAGGAGGCGTCACCCATAATGTAACGCCGGGAATGACCATAGGTACAGGGGCTAACAACTTATGGCACCCGCATTCTATACGCACATGGAGAAGCAGTGCTGCGCCTAATGCCGATTTGCACTTTATTCAAGATGAAGGCAATATCTTTTTAAGACATACGGCGCATGGCGGCGGCGGTGCAACATCTTATATGAATCTCCCAAACCTTGGTTTGGCGGGGGAATTGTCGTTTGATTTACGCGCGGACGGTACAATGGACAACGGCACTTTTGTGCAGTTAAGGGAGCAAAATATTGGGCCTCACCAAAACAAGCAGCTTGCTCAATTTCTTTTTACAGGCAATGGTCAAGTTGTTTTCCAAAGAAATACAAATACTCCTCAAAACTTTGGCGGTGCGGTGACATGGACGGGTCAAGGCGGCACTGCATCTATTTCCTCGGATTCATGGAATACCTTTAGATTTATATGGGACTTTAACGCAGGCGCAAGATGGATGCGCGGGGTTATTGAAGATGCGGACGGCAATATAGTCCATGATTTTGGGCAGTCAAATATGCCCAATGTGGCCTTGACAGCCCCGAATCTGCTAAATTTCACTGTGCCCGGCACGTCTTTGGGCAGCAAGGATATAGACAATGTGATGTGGAGTGCAAATTATCGTACACATCCCAATCCCGCAGGACCGGCTAATGATGTAACTGTAACAAATGTTGCAATTGATGCGCCGCAAGGTCTTGCTGTGGAACAAGGGATGTCCATAAGTTTACATGCCGATATTACACCTACAAATGCGTGGAACCGCGGAATTATATGGACTTCATCCAATCCCTCAGCAGCAACGGTGGATGTAAATGGACGTGTTACGGGCCATAGAGGAGGCATGGCAGAAATCACCGCAGTTTCAGCTCAGAATCCTGATATTTACTATTCGGTTACTATAGAGGTATCCGGTGAAGTAATTTCTGCAATACTAACTCCTCCTCAAAATCTTTCGATTCAAAGCATTGATACTCAAGCAGTAACGCTTGTTTGGGATGCGCCTGTCGGTACTTATGAAGGCGGTGGCTCAATAAGTTATGTTGTAACAGCAGCGGCAGATGGTGGAGAAGTTCGCAGATTTGCTGACATTTCCGCAAATATACTTACCGTTACCGGACTTATCGGAGATACTGCGTATGACTTTAAAGTTTATGCAGTACAAGACGGAACTTTTAGCAGACCTGATAAAATATACCATTTCCATAAAGGGACTTGGGACTTTGAAGATATTCAAAATTGGGGCGTAGTCCTTGACAATAATTTGGGGAATACCGATGCCGATACTTGGATTGCCCGTGCGCCCGGTATAAATATAACACCCGGTACAAACATACCGGCGGGCGGACGCTATATCCCCGGCACCATCTTTGCCTGGAGAGGAAGCACCGCTCCTCAAGCAAATCTTAGATTTACCGGTGAAGGCGGTAACACTTTTCTGCGCTCGGAAAGATTGAGTGCGGCGGGAGGTTCCTCCGAAGTTTATATGAATTTTCCGGCATTCCCTATTCAGGGCGAGGTATATATGGACTTCCGCACCGGCTCGGAAAGCAGCCAAGGACTTGAACTTAGGCTGGGTGAAAATAATCCGGCCGTAAATAACCGCAAATGGCAAGGGCGCTTTATTTTCACAGGGCCGAATGTTGTGGAGTTTCAGCGTGTTACCAATGCATCTGCCCATACCTTTGGCGGACCGGCGCCCGTCTATGCAGCCTTCGGAGGTTCGGCAATTATACCGGCGAATGAATGGATTACATTCCGCTTTGTATACAACTTTGCGACCGGCTCTCCTACTATAAGAGGGATTATTGAGGACTCCGGCGGGAATATTATCCATGATTCCGGTGAGGCCGCACTGCCTGTCGGAAATTACACTCCGCCGAACTTCATAGCATTTGTACAGGGCGGCGGCACAGGGTCTGTAGGCCCTAAAGACCTGGATAATGTAGGTTTTGGCTCCGGATATATTAATGTAATGCCCGGACCGGCCAATGATGTTGATATAGAAGGAATTGTCCTTGGCTCTGATACGGATTTTCTGGTGCCGCTCGGAGGTTTTATAAGTTTGGCTCACCAAACGGTGCCTTCAAATGCATGGAATGGCTTTGTAACATGGCAGTCCGGTAATGAAACAGTAGCAACCGTTGATGCCAACGGACGCATACATGGTATTTCCGAGGGCGAGGCGGAAATTACTGTGCGCTCCGAACGCAATCCTGATGCTTACGTGGTACAGACGGTAGAAGTGACGGAAGAGGTTCTTACCATGCAGTTTGAGTCTTTCAACACCACGATACCCATAGGTGAATCCCGCCGCGTGCGCGAGACTATTGCGCCTGTTTCTACTCTGGATACTCTGTATGGAATTTATGAAGCGCCAATACTTACTTCCAGTGATGAATCCGTGGCGATTATAATTAACAACGGATTTGTGCGGGGCGTAGGTCCGGGCACTGCTGTTATTACCGGCGTGCGGGGCAGCGACCTGGGAAGAGTAACTGTCACGGTTATAGAGCCGAATTATAATGATTTTGAGCGTTTGCGGCGCAACCACAGGGCGACCATACTGCCTTGGGATTTAGACCCGACAGACCCTGAAGTAATAAGGGTTACAGCATCTATTGACGAAAATGCAGAAAGACTGTTTGGTACAATGCGCAGAACTTTTGTATACGGCGATGTCGGCAGTCAGCTTTGGGCGCTTCCACCCGGGGACATGGGTGCGGCGGACCTTTATTCATGGCTTATACCTATGGCTCAGGCTCTTTTATTGCCAGGCGGCAGGTTCTATATGGATCCGAAGATTTTTGACACCGTTGTTGCCGGCATGGAATTTAACTTGAACAATATGTTCCGGGGTCATCTTAATTCAACCGTTTCTCAGCAAGTTAGAGATTTGCATTATCCTGTTGGCCATCCGGAGCGCAACAGGGTCAGCACACAAGGCGCTGTACGGGGCTTTGGATGGTGGCATACGGATATCGGATTCCCTCTTAGGTCCATTACAACCCTTACATTGCTTGCCGAATTGGGCTTTCCTGAAGAGTTAACCCAAGCCCATGCCAGGCGTATTCATATCGTTACTCCAAACCATACATGGAATAACCACAGCAATGCCGCAGGCACTCCAAGTCATCAGTCTTATAAATCTTTCTTCATGATAATGGATGGAATATTCAGAGAAGACGAGGCCAGGGTGCGTGCGGGAGTGGCAGCTTCATTTACCGGTGGCCAAGTAGGGCTGCAAAACGGCATTTTGGGCGGGCAAAACGGCAATGGTTTTTATTGGGACGGCTCTGAAAGAGGGCACACTTTCTTTGCAACATCCTTGGCATATGGAATAGGCAATCTAAACACATACGGCAGAATTTTAAGCACTGCCGGCGGAGAATCCATTAACGGCGTACCGCTTGTTTTTAGTCAGTCTTATATTGAACGCATGACAAATGTTGTACCTCAAGCTTATCTTAATGCCGTATGGCGCGGCGCGGCAATGCCCAGTCTGGGCGGCCGAGGTCTTGGCCGGGAAAGCAACTTTGGCAGTGACGGCGGCGTTACGGGTGCATTGGTAGACCTTCTGCCGGGCTTCCCTGCTGAATCTCAGGCTGTTATACGTGAACATATAGCATCTTGGGCAACGCATAATCCGAGAGTGATGGCAGGTAATAATATGGCCAGAAATTCTGCGATACGTGCAATCGTTGAAGATAACAATATTATTGCCAGAGAGCAGACAGGCATTTTTGCACAAAATCATCAGAGCCGCGTATTTTATCGTCAGGAAAATTTTGTTTTCAACGTCGCATTTAATAATAACAATGCCAATGTACGTCCTCATACCTCTATAAACAATGAGAACATAAGAGGTTTATTTATGGGAGAAGGCATGACATATCTCTTTTTAGATAATGACCAGTTCCAGTATGGCGGTGACTTTAACATTACGGCAGACCCATTCCGTATGCCGGGCACTACCGTTGACCAGCATCCGAACTTTAATTTCGGCAACGGTGCAAACGGTCCTAATGCCCAAGGAAATCCGCAGCATACTATGGGCGGCACTGTGGTTTTAAGGCCGGAATTTGGAGGCATGCAAAACCATGCAGGTGAGATTGGTCTTACATCCTTTAGGCAAAACTTTGCCGGAAGCGTTAGTTCAAGCGGCGCCCCGTCGCTTAATGTTCAAGGTGTAAGAGCTACCGCAAATAAATCATGGTTTATGCTTGACGGAAGGGTTCTTGCTTTGGGCACCAATATTACAAGTAACTCAGGACATCCTGTAGTAACTTCCATTGACCAGCGCAGAATTTCCGGAAATGTGGAGTCCTTTGTATTAAACGGAATCCATGTGGGAACTCTTGCCAGTAATAATTTAACGGGAAATAACTGGGCGCATTTGGCATACGAAGGTACTAATGGGTCTGCCCAATTAGGCTGGTTTATTCCGGCGGGAGAAGGCCAAACTTTATCCGTAGGCACTGAAACTCGTACAGGAAGATGGTTTGATACAGGGCTGGGTCAAAGTACGGACCTTCGTACAGGCTATTTTGCCAGCCTTTTCTTTAACCACGGCGCAAACCCAACGGCGCAAACTTACGAATATGTAATACTTCCCAACGCTACACACAGCCAGGTTGAATATTTTGCAGCCCGCCAATCTTCTGACAATCCTATTTATCAAGTGCTGCATGCTACAAATACGCTGCATGCTGTATATGATTTTGACAACAATGTACTTATGGTTGTTAACTTTGCAAATGCGCCTGTTTATGTGGAAAGCCCCGTAACAGGAATTACTTACAGAGTATCTGCTGCGGCTAATATTCTTATTGAAGAAATACCCTTACAAGATGGCAGCTATAACATCCACATGGCTATTTTGGACCCCGTGGGCAACAATACAACCATTGCTGTTACTATGATTGGCGCTGAGGGTACAAGATTAAATGCTGACGGAAATATAACTGTTGTTACAGGCGAAGATAGAATTACTGTTACGGCAGGCCAGTTGACGAACTTTAATCAAAGGCGCTTTAATTCTTGGGAAGTTCATCTTAATGTGA